>Ga0164290_1000518_pt1 | contig 118539 bp, 133 predicted proteins | sample Micstemetagenome_FD_108782 | JGI IMG/M metagenome (GOLD analysis project Ga0164290, IMG submission 108782) | Contaminated culture microbial community from soil near Moab, Utah, USA - Microcoleus steenstrupii SON62 (Illumina Assembly) | ecosystem: Environmental > Terrestrial > Soil > Soil crust...
CAGCGATCTTGCGGATCGCTTTCTTGGCGCCGGCATTGTTGGCCATCAGTCAAACCTTACGAACGGAAACGCCGCGGAGCACGGTCCACGGCGGGGAAATCTCGAAGAGCGCGCGGCTATAGCGGAAAGGGCTCAGGGGGTCAACGCGAGTCTGGGGCGGCTCGGGATCACGCCGCGGGCCTGATCAGAGGGACGGGCGCGCCGGCCGCAACCCCGACGCAGATGCCTCGGGTGGTGTCGATGCGCCCGCCCGCCTCGCGGCAGGCGTCGGCGTTGCGATAGCTGCGCAGGGTCCAGCCGCCGCCGAAGCCGATGGCCAGAACCAGAATGACGCCGATGAGCTTGAGCATGACAGGTCTCCTGCCAGCCCAACGCTCAGCGACCCGTGAAGTTCGGCTTCCGCTTCTCCACGAAGGCCGCCATCCCCTCCTTCTGGTCCTCGAAGGCGAAGAGGCTGTGGAACAGGCGGCGTTCGAACTGGACGCCCTGGGTCAGGGTCGTCTCGAGGGCGGCGTTGACCATCTCCTTGTTGGCCATGACGGCCAGGGGCGACTGGGAGGCGATCTTCGCGGCGATCTTGCGGGTCTCGTCCAGCAGGGTCTCGTGCGGGACGACGCGGCTGGCGAGGCCGGCGCGCTCGGCCTCGGCGGCGTCCATCATCCGGGCGGTCAGGACCATGTCCATGGCCTTGGACTTGCCGACCAGCCGGGTCAGGCGCTGGGAGCCGCCGATGCCGGGGGCGACGCCGAGGTTGATCTCGGGCTGGCCGAACTTCGCCTTGTCGCTGGCGACGATGAAGTCGCACAGCATGGCCAGCTCGCAGCCGCCGCCCAGGGCGAAGCCGTTGACCGCGGCGATGATCGGCTTGCGGAAGCGGACGATGCGGTCGTGGCCGAGGGCGAAGAAGTTGACCTTGTACATGTCGGCGTAGGTCTGGTCCGACATCTCCTTGATGTCGGCGCCGGCGGCGAAGGCCTTGTCGCCCGAGCCGGTCAGGATCAGGCAGCGCACCGCATCGTCATGCTCGACCGCGTCGAGGAAGGCGGCCAGATCACTGAACAACTGCGAGTTCAGGGCGTTCAGCGCCTCGGGCCGGTTCAGGGTGACCACCGCATAGCCGTCGGCGTGACGTTCGATGAGCAGGGTGGAATAGCTGTCAGACATGGGGCGCTCCGCAGGTTCGCGGCTGGTCTAGCGCCTCACGCCTTCCACTGGAACACCTCGGTGATCGGGACGCCGAAGACCTCGGCGATGCGGAAGGCGGCCTCGAGGCTGGGCGAGTATTTGTTCTGTTCGATGGCGACGATGGTCTGGCGCGTCATGCCGATGCGGGCGGCGAGATCGGCCTGGGTCATCTCGCCCGCGTGGAAGCGCAGCTCGCGGATGCGGTTCGAGATGGGCGGCGGCTGTCGGGTCACCGCAGCCGCCGCAGCAGGGCAAGGGTCAGGCCGGCGCGGATCATCTCGGCGACGATGACGCTGGCCAGAAGGATGTTGGACAGAAGCACCCAGGCGTTGCCGTGGGTGATGTCGAAGCCGCGCCGGACGCCGAAGGCGGGCTGAAGCCAGCTGGTGAACCAGGCGACGCCGGCCAAGGAGACCACCAGGGCGATCAGCGCCATCAGGGCGACGTGGCTGGCCTTGAGCGAGGCGAGGATTTCGCGCTCGTCCTTCGCCTCGCGCTCGGCCTTGCGGGTGGTCCAGGTGGCGATGGCCGTCAGGACGACTTCGACGATCACGCTGACGATCAGGCAGCCGACGAACAGCCCGCCCATGTCGCGGGCCAGATCGGGACCGCCGAGACCGCCGTCCATGATCCGCTCGACCAGCCGCCAGTAGTAGAAGCCCCAGACGCCCACGGTGGCGACGATGCTGATCCAGAGATGTTTCTCGCGAAAGGACATGGCGGCGCTCCGTGGGTGCAGGCGGCAGGTCGCATATAGCAGACATCATGTCAAGTATTTTGGACATGAATCCCCAGTGTCGGATCGCGACAGAAGGGCGGGGGCGGGGAAGGTATCATGCGGGCCCTGGAGTGAACCGCCATGCTGACCGCCGCCCAATGCAGAGCGAAAGCGGCCGCCGCTCTCGAGCGCGCGGAAGAGGCGCCGAACGAGGTCGTCCGGCAGATGTTCGTCAGCCACGCCTGCGAATGGACGGAACTGTCCCGGGCGGCCGAGGCCCAGGACCGCCTCGTCGCCGAGCTTTCCAGACCGGATGGATCCGCCTCACGCCAGGGGCGAGGCTGACGAACCGCGCCCGGACGCAGCCGTGTCGAGTTTCGACTTAGGAACCTCCACACCGGGGAGAGCTTCCTGAGGGGCGCCCGATGGGGGAGGCGCCGTTATGCCCAGATACATATTTTCGCTCGCAGACGACCACGACGGGTGGGACGGCGAGGCCATGGAGCTGCGGGACGTCCAGGCGGCGAAATGCACGGCGATCAAGATGATCGTCGACACCCTGTGCGAACACCCCCAGGCGTTTTGGGATGCGGAAACCCATCAGGTCACCGTGTCGGACGAGAACCGGCTGACCCTGTTCATCGTCGACATCACGACGACCACCTCGCCGGCCATTCTGCCGATGTTCCAGAGCCGGAGGCCCGGGGCCTGACCACCGCTCCGTCGAAGACGGACGGTCCGGGATCGGGCCCGGACCGCCCGCCCGCCGGTCAGATCAGACTGCTGGGCGCCGTTTCGCGGACGGCGTCGTCGTGACGACTGTCGACCGCCTTGTCGATCCAGCGGTGGTTACGGCCGCCGTACAGACCGCCGAAGATCGCGGCGATGGCCCCGATCAGCATGGTCAGGAAGCCCCAGAGGGCCAGCATGGCCGTGGTGTCGGCCACCTCCTCGGCGACGGCGGGGGCCGACGGCTGGACGACCACCGGAGCGACCAGCTCGCCTTCGATCACCCGGCTGGCGGGCGCGATGTCGGTCACGACGGAGCGGTCGTCGCTGTCAGCGGCCTCGCCGCCCAGCAGGGCCGCGGCGCCGCCGGCGCCCGCGGCGCTGGCGATGGTGATGGCCAGCAGGAAGGCCAGGGCCCAGACGGCCAGACCGTGCAGGGCGCCCTTGTGATGGTCGGCGTATTTGGCCGCGCGGGTGGCGACAGCGCCGCCGATGAACAGGGCGATGGCGTTGGCGAAGGCCATCCACATGCCGGCCGCGGCGGTGAAGCCTTCGGCGTCTCCGCCTCCGAACTCATAGGGGTTGAAGGCCGAGGCGCCCAGCGCCACGCCGAGCAGGTTCAGCATGGCCCCGACGGCGACGGCCACGATCCCGCCGGCGATGACGGCCGGCCAGGATATCAGGGTATGCAGCGGGTGGCGAATGGAGTCGGTTACGTAGGCGTGCGTCATGGTTTCCCTCCAGAACAGTGATCCGGGGCGACAACCTCTGCGGGGCCGTGGGGTTCCGTCGTTTTCCGGACAGAGGCTCAGCCGGCTCCGGCCATCTCCGCCAGTTTCAGGACCGTGTTCCAGTTCCGGCCGGTTCCCATGCCCAGCATGCGCGGCGTGGCCTTCTTGAAGATTTCGGACTGGCCCTGTCCCTCGGGGAACCAGAAGAACAGGACATCGTCCGCCGCCTCGACGCGTTCGCCGTCGCGGGCGAGGGCCTGAACGGCTTCCAGCCCGCCGGGCTTGATCCCGTCCTTCATCACCATGGCGACGACCTTGGCGGGATGGGCGGCGGCCTCCTCCGGAAAGGGATTGGCGGCGATCAGTTTCGCCCACTGTTCGGGCGTGCGGACCATGGCGGCGACCTTGAGGCCGAAGGTCTTTTCCATAGCGGTTTCGATGTCGGCCTCGAGGGCCGCGGGCGCCTTGCCGCTCTCGACCACCAGATTGCCGCTGGCCTGAAGGGTGCGGGGGTTCTTCAGCCCCATGGCCTCGGCCATGGCCCGCTGTTCGCCGACCGGAGCGCGGACGCCGCCGGTGTTCATGCCGCGGAACAGGATGATCCGGTGGGTCATGCGGACTCCATCTCGTCGAGCACGACGGTGATCTTCTGCGCCGTGTTCCAGTTGCGGTTGGTGCCGACCGCGCCCAGGGACTTCAGGCCGAAGCCGGCGGGCAGCTTCGACGCGTTCGGATCCACGCCGCCGAACCACATATAGATGTCGCCCGAGGTCGTGCGCTCGACCGCCTCGTCGGCGGCGGCGCGGCGGCGCAGCTGGTCCAGGCCGCTGTCCGGGAGGGGCTCGCGCATGGCCCAGACGAGGACGCGGGCGGGCGAGGCCTCTGACCGCTCCGGAAAGGGATTGGCCTTCATCAGGGCGCGCCACTGGTCGGCGGTCTTGACGATCATCTCGGTGGGCTGGCCGTACAGGGCGGCGCAGGCGGCCTCGAGCTCGCGCTGCAGCGTCGCGGGCGCCTTGCGCGAGCGGAACAGCAGATTGCCGGTGGCGACGATGGAGCGGACGTCGGTTCCGCCCGCGGCCTCGGCCAGCCCCCTCGCCTCCCCGCCCTTCACCCGGCGGCCGTTGATGACGACGCTGCGCATGAGGGCGATGCGGATCGGCACGGCGAGGCTCAGCGCTTCTGGCAGGACGGACAGTAAAAGGTCGACCGTCCGCCCTGGACGATGCGCTTGACCACGCCGGTGCAGCCGTCGCCGGGGCAGGGCTTCCCCCCGCGGCCGTAGACGTCGAAGCGGTGCTGGAAATAGCCCTGCCCGCCGTCGGCGTTGGCGAAGTCCTTCAGGGTCGAGCCGCCCGCTGCGATGGCGTCGTTGAGCACGTCGCGGACCACCGCGGCCAGGGTCTCGAGTCGCGGCTTCGTCAGTTTGCCCGCCGCGGTCAGGGGCGAGATACGGGCGCGGTACAGGGCCTCGCAGACGTAGATATTGCCCAGACCGGCGACGATGCGCTGGTCCAGCAGGCTGACCTTGATGTTCTGCTTCTTGCCCGCGAAGGCCTCGACCAGATGCGACCCCGAGAAGCCGTTGCCCAGCGGCTCGGGGCCCAGGCCGGCGAACCATGGATGGGCGTCGACCTTCGTTGTCGGGATCAGGCCCATGAAGCCGAAGCGGCGGGCGTCGGCGAAGCCGAGGCGGGTGGTCGCCCCGCCCTTCACCGCGCACAGGCTGACGTGCTCGTGCTTGCCGGCGATCGGGGCCGGCTCCTCGAACTCGCCCAGCTGCTGGCCGTCCAGGGTGAAGCGGCCGGTCATGCCCAGATGGGTCACCCAGGTCTCGCCGGTCGACAGGGGCATGAGCAGATATTTGGCGCGGCGATCGATCCGCTCGACCGTCGCCTCCTCCAGCCGGTCGACGAACCGGTCGGGGAAGGGGAAGCGCAGGTCGGGCCGGTTCTGGCGCACGCGCGTCAGCCGCGCACCGGTCAGGACCGGTTCAAGGCCGCGCCGGACGGTTTCAACCTCGGGAAGCTCGGGCATGGACTACGGCAGCAGATCCACGGGCAGGGTCTGGCTGGCCAGCAGGGTCTCCATGCCGTCCCAGCGGTTCGGCCCCTGCCGCTCGACCCAGGCCTGGACCACGTCGCGGCCGAGGCCGTAGTTGATGATGTAGCTGCGGTACGTATCGATGAAGCGCAGGCGCTGGGCGGCCTTGGCCGGTTCGGCCAAGGTGTATTTCGACAGTCGGGCGATGGTCTCGTCGCGGCCGACCCGTCCCGACAGATAGTCGTCGGCGATGGTGTATTCGGCCCGCGCCAGACGGCGCTGCAGGGCGCCCAGCTGAGCCTTCCTTTCCGCCGTCGAGGGATCCAGCCCGGCCAGGGGGAAGAGCACGTCGCGCTCGAACGCCGTGCCCTCGTCGCCCGGGAAGGCCAGGTCGATGCCGTAGTTGGCGCTGCCCTCGGCCACGAAGGACATGGGGCTGAACAGGGGATAGACGCTCATCTCGACCCAGTTGCGGTCGCGCACGAAGGTCTTCTCCAGCAGGGCGTTGTAGACGTGGTGGCCGGGGTAGCCCTCGTGGCAGCCCAGGTCGATCGCCCGCTCGGTATAGATGGGGAAGTCGGCGTTGATCTCGATCCGGCTGGCCGCGTCGCCGAGATAGTAGTTGTACCCCGACCACGGCTTGTCGCCGACGAAGCTGAGGGTGAACCTCTCATTGGCCGGCAGGTCGATGTGACGGACGGTGCGGCGGCGGCACTCGGCGATGGCGGCGTCCATCACGGGCTGGAGCCGGTCCTTCGGAATGACGTAGTGGGCCTTGAAGGCCGTGACCCGGTCGGTCAGGGAGCCGGGGCCGGGCAGCAGGGCGTCGATCTCGGCCAGGATGGGGTCATAGGTCGAGAGCGGCAGCAGTTCGGGGCGGATGCCGAACAGGGCCTCGGCCTCGTCGGCGAAGCTCATCTTCTCGCCCGACAGCATGCGCAGACGGGCCGAGGCGGCCGAGACATGGGCCAGCAGATATTTGCGGCGCTGGAGCACCTCGCGGTCGGGCCGGCGGGCGGACACGGCGTTCAGCCGCTCGGTCAGGGAGGCGGCGCCCTGGATCAGCTGGGGCACGGTGCGGGGATTGGCCTTCGCCGCCTCCTGCCACGCGGCCGGGCCGTAGTAGGCGTCGACATAGCCGGGCTCGCGCTCGCCGATCTCGAGGATCAGGGCGACATAGTCCCGGGCGATGGCGTCCAGATTGTCGCCGGACGGATCGGGCGCGGGCGTCGGCGCCGTGGCGCATGCGCCTGCCAGCATCAGCAGTCCAAGCAGAAAGGCGCGCATCGGGGACCTCCATCGGCGAAGCGGGCGCACGCTAGATCACGACGCGCCGGGCCGGAACCGCATAAATCATCCCGGGCGGCTTTGGTTCGGGCGGGCGCATTCGGGATTGAGGGCGGCGCGGTCCTGCTGTAAGGCCCTTCGTCCGGCGTTTCGCCGTCGACGCACCCGTAGCTCAGCTGGATAGAGTACTGCCCTCCGAAGGCAGGGGTCAGAGGTTCGAATCCTCTCGGGTGCGCCATTCCTCTCCCGCCCTCCGGCCCGGAGCTCCCCGTGACCGACGCCCTGCCGACCCAGCCGACCGGCCAGCCTGTCGGGCGGGTCATCGCCATGCCGGCGGACACCAACCCCGAGGGCGACATCTTCGGGGGCTGGCTGCTGGCGCAGATGGATCTGGCGGGAGCGACGCCCGCCTTCGAACTGGCCCGGGGCCGGTGCGTAACCATCGCCCTGGACGCCATGGTGTTCCATTCGCCCGTCTCGGTCGGCGACGAGGTGTCTCTCTACGCCCAGGTCGTGAAGGTGGGCCGGACCTCGATCGGGGTGCATGTCGAGGCCTGGAAGCGGCCCCGCGATCAGGGCCAGTCGGCCTCGGTGCGGGTGACCGAAGGCGTCTTCACCTATGTGGCCATCGACCAGGACCGCAAGCCGCGGCCGCTGCCGCACCTGTCCGCATAACCGGCTGCGCGCCGTTCGAGGTGGACGGTCAGCCGGGCTGATGCCAGATTGGCCGTGGGTTGTTCGGGGGAATATCCATGTGGACTCTTGCAGGCGTCGGCGCGGCCCTGGCGGGACTGTTTCTGATGTTCAGGTCGTTACTGCCCTGGCTGGAGGCGCGGCGGTCCGGCGTCATAAGGACACAGGGCCTCCGTCCCCAGCGGGTCGAGCGCGAGGTGGAGCCCGAGCGGTTCGAAGCCCTTTGCCGGGGCCGGCTGGGCGGCGTCTGGCCGGGCGCGGCCATGTTCCTGGGAGGGGGTCTGTTCGCCCTCATGCAGGTTGTGGCCATCGCCAGCGTGTCGGCGCAATGACCCAGCGGAACACTGGGAAATCTTGATCTTTCGGCCCGTCCCGCCTATTTCGCGGGCATGTCCATTCGCCGCATCCTCACCATCGACAACGCCGCCGACCTGGCCGTTCTGAAGCAGGTCTCCACCCCCGTCGAAGGGCCGGTGACAGACGACCTGCGCCGTCTGATGGATGACATGCTGGAGACCATGTACGACGCGCCGGGCATCGGCCTGGCCGCCGTCCAGATCGGCGACACCCGCCGCGTCATCGTCATGGACCTGGGCGACAGGGACGGCGCCGCCTGCGACGTCGACCCCGCCGAAATGAGCGACGAGGACCGGGCGAAGTGGGAGGCGGAGCGCAAGAACCCGCGCTTCTTCATCAACCCCGAAATCCTGTGGACCTCGGACGAGACCATTCCCTACGAGGAAGGCTGCCTGTCGATCCCCGAGTATTTCGACTCCGTCGAACGTCCGGCCCGGGCCCGCATCCGCTATCTCGATTACAACGGCCAGACCGTCGAGGAAGAGTGCGAGGGCCTGTACGCCGTCTGCATCCAGCACGAGATGGACCACCTGAACGGCGTGCTGTTCATCGATCACCTGTCGCGGCTGAAGCGCGACCGGGCGGTGGCCAAGGTCAAGAAGAACGCAAGGCTGGCCGCCTGATGGCCCGGCTCAAGCGTTCGCGCGACCGCATCATCGATCCGGCCGGCCGGCGCCGCCTGACCCGCAATGAGAAGGTCGGCGTGGCCAGCGTGGCGACCATCATCGGCGTCGCCGCCCTGGGCGTCATCGCCGGGGTGATCCTGGACCGGCTGCTCGATTTCGACGACGCCCTGGACGCGGGCGGCGAATGGGACGAGGGCGGCGGCGTCTCGACCCGCTGGGATTGAGGTTCGAAAGGGGCGGGAAGCGGACTTTAACTCAACCGCGTCAACCTTCGTCTGCTTGATCCGAAACCCGAGGGCGACCATGAAGGCAATTCTCGCTCTTCTGTTGGCGGCTGGCTGTTCGGCCTGCGCAGACCGCGATCCTGTCGTCACAGAATTCGCCGCCCTTACTCTTCGCATCCCGCGCAACCAAGAATTCACGGAAATCCACGTCAGCGACAAGGACGCGACCGCCCGGACGGTCGGGCGTCGATCCGTTTCGTTCGAAGTGTGCAATGAGCACGGAGCGCTGGCGCGCGAAGCTACCTGTGATCTCCATGGCAAGTTCGGAACATGGGTCCTACTAAACGAGCCGCCCGCCGATGCGACGTTTGGCTTGCTGAAGGAACGCCCGACACAGGCCGAGCGTCCTGACGATGTCGAACTTCTATCCTTGGTGGACTCGCGCGAAACCCGCTTGGGGGCGGCTTCCGCAGCGGAGGAAAGCGCGCTCTTACGCGTCAGATCGAAGGTCTTCGGTGATGAACCTCAACTGTCGACGACTGATCGTGGCTGGCCGATAGCGGACTGCGATCAGCATCCGCAGGGTGGTATCGGCTGCCGGTTCGGATTCCTGATCGACGGCATACCTGTAGTGGCTCAGTGGGTCTCGCCGGTCGATCGGAAGGGTGTCACTCAGGCACAGGTCTGGGATGTAGCGAGTGACGTGGATCGTCGCGTGCGACGGCTGATATCAGGTCCTGTGCCCAAGCAGTCCTGAGGCACGTCCACCATGGGTTCAGAGCGGAATCCTCTTTCCGCCGACAGCGGGTCCGCGCCGCCGCCACAGGCGCCTCGCCTTGTCCGCGCGTCGCGCATAGGGCAAAGCGCCGGGATGCGCCTCGCCTTCATGGGAACTCCCGACTTCGCCGTGCCGTCGCTGGCCGAGCTCATCGCCTCGGGCCATGAGGTCGCGGCCGTCTATTCGCAGCCGCCCCGGCCCAGGGGGCGCGGCCAGAAGCTGACGCCGTCGCCCGTCCACGCCTTCGCCGAGACCATGGGCCTGCCGGTGTTCACCCCGGAATCCATGAAGTCGGCCGAGGCCATCGAAACCTTCCGCAGCCTCGAGGTCGACGCCGCCTGCGTGGTCGCCTACGGCCAGATCCTGAAACGCGAGGTGCTGGATGCGCCGCGGCTCGGCTGTTTCAACCTGCATGGCTCGCTGCTGCCGCGCTGGCGCGGGGCGGCGCCGATCCAGCGGGCGATCATGGCCGGCGACCGCCAGACCGGCGTCCAGATCATGCGCATGTCCGAAGGCCTCGACGAGGGTCCGATCCTCCTGTCAGAGGTTCTGGACATCCGCCCTGACGACACGGCCGCGACCCTGTCCGAGCGCATGTCGCACACCGGCGCCAGCCTGTGGCCGCGCGCGCTCGCCGCCATCGAACGCGGCCAGGTCGAGGGAACCGAACAGGTTGGCGAGCCGACCTATGCGAAGAAGATCACCCCGGCCGAGGCGCGCATCGACTGGACCCGTCCGGCGGCCGCGATCGACGCCCATATCCGCGGCCTGTCCCCCTTCCCCGGCGCCTGGTTCGAGGTTCAGACGCCCGAGGGTCCGGTGCGGATCAAGGCGCTGATGTCGCGACTGTCCTTGCGCGGGGCGGGCGCGCCCGGCGAGGTGCTGGACGGCGACCTGCGCATCGCCACGGGCGACGGCGTGGTGCGTCTGCTGCGGGTGCAGCGCGCCGGCAGGGCCGCCCAGACGCCGGACGAGATGCTGCGCGGCTTCCCCCTGCCCGTCGGAACGCGGCTGGCCTGATGCCCCGGTATCGGCTGACGCTGGAATACGACGGCTCGGGCTACAACGGCTTTCAGGCCCAGCCCGATCGGCCGACGGTGCAGGGCGCCATGGAGACGGCCATCACCGCCTTCTGCGGCCAGACGGTGCGTATCGCCGCCGCCGGGCGGACGGACACCGGGGTTCACGCCACCGGTCAGGTGATCAGCTTCGACCTCGACAAGGCCTGGCCCGAGCGCACGGTGATGAACGCCCTGAACGCCCATCTGGTCGGCGAGGCGGTGTCGGTGCTGGATTGCGCGGCGGTGGACGACGAGTGGCACGCGCGCTTCTCGGCGACGGGGCGGCGCTATCTTTACCGCATCCTCAGCCGGCCCGGTCCGCCCGCGCTGGACCAGGGCAGGGTCTGGCACATCCGCAAGGCCATGGACGCCGACGCCATGCATGAAGCGGCCCAGGCGCTGGTGGGCCTGCACGACTTCACCACCTTCCGCGATGTGAACTGCCAGTCGAAGTCGGCGGAGAAGACGCTGGACGTCGCCCGCGTGACCCGCAGCGGCGACGAGGTGCATCTGGTGTTCGAGGCGCGCAGCTTCCTGCATCGGCAGGTGCGATCCATGACCGGCACCCTGGCCGAGGTGGGTCAGGGCCGCTGGGCGGTCGAGGATGTGGCGGCGGCCCTGGCGGCGCGCGACCGCGCGGCCTGCGGACCGGTGGCGCCGTCGGACGGCCTGTATCTGACCGGCGTGACCTACTGACGTGAAAAGGCCCGCCGGGAACCGGCGGGCCCTTCATTCGGTCTGAGGCTGAAGCCCTAGTTCTTGGCGTCTTCAGCCGTCGTGGCGACGGCGTTGCCGACGGCCGAGACGTCGCGGCCGGCGCCGGCGACGGTGTTGCAGGCCGAAACGGCCAGGGCGGCGGCGACGAGGGTCAGGGCGATGATCTTTTTCATGGTCTTCCTTGGGAGGCAGTGTGAACCTTCACCGTAAACGCAAGCGTGGCCGCTGGGTTGCATGGCCAAGCCGGGGGTCGATCTGCTAACCCGCGAGCATGACCCAGCCCGCGAACACCGCCGCCCGCCGTCTCGTCGAGACCCTCGTCATGAACGGGATCGACCGCGTCTTCTGCGTGCCGGGCGAGAGTTATCTGGCCGTGCTGGACGCCCTGGCTGACGTGCGCGACAGAATTCAGGTCATCGCCTGCCGGCACGAAGCCGGGGCCGCCAACATGGCCGAGGCCTGGGGCAAGCTGACCGGCAAGCCGGGCGTCTGCATGGTCACGCGCGGGCCCGGCGCGACCCATGCCTCGATCGGCGTGCATACGGCGCATCAGGACTCCACGCCGATGATCCTGTTCGTCGGCCAGATCGCCCTGACCGACCGCGGACGCGGCGCCTTCCAGGAGGTCGACTACCGGGAGGTCTTCGGCGGCCTGGCCAAATGGGCGACCGAGATCGAAAGCCCGGAACGCACCGTCGAGGTGGTCGAGCGCGCCTTCGCCACCGCCCTGCAGGGCCGGATGGGGCCGGTGGTCATCGCCCTGCCCGAGAACATCCTGCACGAGGACGGCGGGCCGGCCCCGATCCGGGCGGTGACGCCCGCGAAGGCGGCGCTGGACCCGCCCTTCGTGGAACAGGTCCGTGCGCGGCTGGCGAAGGCCGAACGCCCGCTGCTGGTTCTGGGCGGATCGGGCTGGACCGAAGAGGCCGCCGCCGCCATCGGCGACTGGGCGGAGAAGATCGGCCTGCCGGTCAGCCTGTCGTTCCGGCGCAAGGACCTGCTGTCGAACGACCGGCCCAACTACGCCGGCGACCTGGGCCTCGGCTGCAATCCGAAGCTGACGGCGCGGGCCAAGGCGGCCGATCTGATCATCGCCATCGGAGCCCGGCTGGGCGAGAATCCGACCCAGGGCTACACCCTGTTCGACCGGGCCCGCACGGCCGACACCCTGATCCACATCCATCCCGGACCCGAGGAACTGGGCCGCGTCTGGACGCCGCTTCTCAGCGCCGCCGCCGACAATTCGCTGGCCGCCCTCGCCCTGGCCGCGACCGATCCGGGCCGCACCTGGCACGACGAGGCCGCCGCCGCCCACGCCGACTACCAGGCCTTCTCGACCCCGGTCCCGGTGACCGGGGCGGTGAACATGAGCGAGTGTATGGCCCACCTCGGCGAGGTCCTGCCGCCGACGGCCATCGTCACCAACGGGGCGGGCAATTTCGCCGCCTGGCTGCACCGCTTCTATCGCCACCGCGCCTGCCGCACCCAGCTGGCGCCGACCTCGGGGGCCATGGGCTACGGCTATCCCGCTGCGATCGCCGCCAAGTCAGTCCATCCAGACCGCGAGGTCATCTGCATCGCCGGGGACGGCGACTATCTGATGACGGGACAGGAGATCGCCACGGCGGTCCAGTACGGGATCAACGTCGTCGTCGTCGTCGTGGATAACGGAACCTACGGCACCATCCGCATGCACCAGGAAGGCCACTATCCGGGGGCCGACCGGGTCATCGCCACCGACCTGAAGAACCCCGACTTCGTCAGATACGCCGAGGCCTTCGGCGCCTTCGGCGTGCGCTGCGCACGGACGGAGGACTTCCCCGCCGCCCTCGCCGCCGCCCGGAACGCGGGCCGCCCCGCCCTCGTTCATCTGATCACCTCGGCCGAGGACATCGCGCCCAACCGGACGATCACCGGCCTTCGTTCCTGACAGGAGCCCGCATGCGCCTCGCCGCCGTTCTCCCGATCCTGACGCTGCCGCTGGCCGTGACAGCGTGCGCCACTGCGACCGCGCCGTCGCCCGACGCACCGCCCGCCGTCGTGATCGGCGAGGACTGCGCGGTCATCGCGGCGGTCGCCAGGGATCACTACCGGTTCAACACCACAGACAACCGGCCCCCGCCGATCCGGTTCGAGGGCGATTACCGGCCGCAATGCGACTGGAGCCGGTACGGCCTGACCTTCCAGCCGTATGATCCGGACGCGTCCGGCGACCCGCGCGAGAGGGTGCGCTGGGTCAGTTTCGCCCGGCCGGTGTACGATGGAAACGGCGCCGTGGTGGCGACCGGGATCATGCACGGCCCCCTCGCCGGCATGGGCTACGAATGCCGCGTCCATTCCGGGTTCAACGGCTGGACCGCCGGCGAATGCCGCAACACCTGGGTTTCCTGACGCGCAGCCGGTGACGGCGGCGGCGGGCCCGCCTATGTTCCGCCCATGACCGACACCGCGCCCGAAACCAACGACCGCCCGCTGACCCAGGACGGCCCCGCGCTGCGGCTGTGGATGATCGACGCCTCGGCCTACATCTTCCGCGCCTACCACGCCCTGCCGCCCCTGACGCGCAAGTCCGACGGCCTGCCGGTGGGCGCGATCCAGGGCTACTGCAACATGCTGTGGAAGCTGCTGCAGGACATGAAGGGCTCCGACGGCCCGACCCATCTGGTGGCCATCTTCGACCACTCCGAGAAGACCTTCCGCAACGACCTGTACGACCAGTACAAGGCCAACCGCTCGGCCCCGCCCGAGGATCTGATCCCGCAGTTCCCCCTGGTGCGCGAGGCCACCGCGGCCTTCGGCGTCGCCTGTCTGGAGCTGCCCGGCTACGAGGCCGACGACCTGATCGCCACCTATGCCTGCAAGGCGCGCGACGCCGGCGGCGAGGCGGTCATCGTCAGCTCCGACAAGGACCTGATGCAGCTGATCGGCGGCGGCGTGGTCATGTGGGATCCGATGAAGGACCGGCGGCTGGAAGAAGACGCCGTCATGGAGAAGTTCGGCGTCCTGCCCGAGAAGATGGTCGACCTCCAGGCCCTGATCGGCGACAGCGTCGACAACGTCCCCGGCGCCCCCGGCATCGGCCCCAAGACGGCGGCCCAGCTGCTGGACGAATATGGCGACCTCGACACCCTGCTGGAGCGCGCCGGCGAGATCAAACAGCCCAAGCGCCGCGAGACCCTGATCAATTTCCGCGACCAGATCCTGCTCAGCCGCGAACTGGTGCGCCTGACCTGCGACGCCCCGGCGCCCGAGCCGATCGACGACTTCGTGGTCCGCCATCCCGACCCGGAAAAGCTGGGCGAGTTCCTGGATCGGATGGAGTTCCGCAGCCTGCGCAACCGCGTCGGCGACGGCAAGGCCCCCGCGAAAGACGGCACCGCCTTCGTCGTCCGCCCCAAGGTCCCCAGCGCCCCCGTCGCCACCCCGCGCTACGGCCAGGTCGCGACCGGCCCCGCCGAGGCGCAGAAGGTCGACATCGAGGCCTACCGCTGCATCCAGACGCTGGAAGAGCTGGACGCCTGGATCGCCCGGGCCACCGAGGCAGGGGTGGTCGGGTTCGACACCGAGACGGACGCGCTGTCGGCGACGCATGCGGGGCTGTGCGGGGTGTCGCTGGCGATCGGGCCGAACGAGGCCTGCTATGTGCCGCTGACGCATGAGCATGAGCCGGCGGCGAATGCGGGGGGGCTGGATTTCGGGGGGGAGACCGAGCAGCGGGAGCCCATCACCCAGATCGACAAGCCGACGGCCCTGGCCCGCCTCAAGGTGCTGCTGGAGAACCCGGCGGTCCTCAAGGTGATGCAGAACGGCAAGTACGACATCGCCGTCATGGCCCGGCGCGGCATTCGCGTCAGCCCGATCGACGACACCATGCTGATCTCATACGTGCTGGAGGGCGGGCTGCACGGGCACGGGATGGACGAGCTGGCGAGGCTGCATCTGGGCCACGACCCCATCCCGTTCAAACAGGTGGCGGGCGCGGGCAAGAGCCAGAAGTCGTTCAAACATGTCGAGCTGAAATCGGCCACCTGCTACGCCGCCGAGGACGCGGACGTCACCCTGCGCCTGTGGCGCATCCTCAAGCCGAGGCTGGCGGAGGAGAAGCTGACGACGGTCTATGAGACCCTGGAGCGCGGCATGCCCGAGGTCCTGGCCGGCATGGAGCAGGCCGGCGTCCGCGTCGACCCCGACCGGCTCAAACGCCTGTCGTCCGAGTTCGGCATGCGCATGGCCGAGCTGGAGGCCCAGGCCCACCAGATGGCCGGCCGCCCGTTCAACATCGGCAGCCCCCGCCAGATCGGCGACATCCTGTTCGGCGAGATGAACCTGACCGGCGGCAAGAAGACCGCCTCGGGCCAGTGGGAGACCGGCGCCGCCACCCTGGAAACCCTGGCCCTGACCCACGACCTGCCGCGCGTCCTGCTGGACTGGCGCCAGCTCAGCAAGCTCAAGGGCACCTACACCGACGCCCTGATCGAGGCCGCCGACAAGACCACCGACCGCGCCCACACCTCCTACCAGCTGGCCGCCGCCACCACCGGCCGCCTGGCCTCGAGCGACCCCAATCTGCAGAACATTCCCATCCGCACCGAGACCGGCCGCCAGATCCGCCAGGCCTTCATCGCCGCCCCCGGCCATGTCCTGATCAGCGCCGACTACAGCCAGATCGAGCTGCGCCTGCTGGCCCACATCGGCGACATCCCCGAGCTGAAGCGCGCCTTCGCCGCCGGCGTCGACATCCACACCGCCACGGCCAGCGAGATGTTCGGCGTCCCCGTCGACCAGATGGACCCCGAGACGCGCCGCCGCGCCAAGGCGATCAATTTCGGCATCGTCTACGGCATCTCGGCCTTCGGCCTGGCCGCCCAGCTGAACATCGACCAGGGCGAGGCCGGGGCCTATATCAAGACCTATTTCGAGCGCTTCCCCGGCATCCGCGCATACATGGACGCGATGAAGGCCATGGTGCGCGAGACGGGCCGGGTCGAGACCGTCTTCGGCCGCCGCATCCACATTCCCGCCATCCACTCAAAGTCGGGGGCCGAGCGCCAGTTCGGCGAGCGCGCCGCCATCAACGCCCCCATCCAGGGCGCCGCGGCCGACATCATCCGCCGCGCCATGATCCGCATGCCGGGGGCGCTGGCGGACGCCGGCCTGTCGACCCGCATGCTGCTGCAGGTCCACGACGAACTGGTCTTCGAGGCCCCGGAAGCCGAGGCCGAGCGCGCCATCGCGGTGATCAAGCGGACGATGGAGGGGGCGGCGGAGCCGGCCGTGGCGCTGACGGTGCCGCTGGTGGTGGAGGCGCGGGCGGCGGGGAACTGGGACGAGGCGCATTGAGAGCCAGGATAGGGGCGCCGATCAGTAGCTTTGCACTCCCCGGACGGCCAGACATTCCCTGATGATCTGATAGCGCCGGTCACGAGCGCCCTCTCGTCCCGACCATGCGCCGCCGACCCCGCCCTGCAGAGCACCAATAGCGCCAAAGACGGCCGCTGCGCCCGGATCACCTGCGGCGACGGCGCCGAGGGCGCCGGTAATTGCGCCGATCACGGCGCCGCCGATGGTCTGGCGGCCTGCGCTTCTCGAAGCGCCAGCCCGGTCTGCGATCACCTCGCATTCCGCCACAACACGCTCGATGGCAGTCCGTCGGGCATAGGGGAAGTAGGCCACAGGCGGATCGTAGGCGGAGTATGAGGCCTGCCTGCGATAGGCGACCGGCTCGCGGCCATAGTCTTGGCTGGACCCGACGCCGTAGTCGATGACGGGGGTGTTCGGCGGGTCGAAGGTTTCGCATGCGCCCAAGGCAAGGGAACCGCAAGACGCCACGATGATGCGTATACGCATAGTGATCTCCATTCAGAAGAGTGGATGGGCGGGGACCGCCGAAGCGGCCCCCTGGGGTTGACTACGTTCGGGATATTTCAACGTGGACGGGGCGGAGCCGGCTGGATCAGGGGACGGACCTGATTGCGGCCGAACGCTTGCAGCCTCGGCTCCGCCCAGCCCTGGAACGCGCGGCCGGTATCGTAGGCACCGCGAGCTCCGGACCGCATCGCGTTTGCGCAGGGGGAGCCGCACATTGTCGACCCGACCGCGCCACCGACCGCGCCGACCGCGCCGCGAGCGACGGCATGCTGCCGTTCGAGCTGTGTGCGGGCGGTTTGGGCGTTGGCCGCCGTGGCGATCAAGCAGCCGGCCAAGGTCAGCGCCGCAACCCGGCAGACCTTGTTCGCCAAAGCCGGGGAGTGAGTTGAAAGGTGCGAGTTCAACGTTGTCATGGTTTCAGTCCTTTTCTGGTCCTGGATTGGACCAAGGCGACCGGACCATTGGACGGCGGGGGCAAGATAGGCCCGGAATCGAGGGGTGAATGCCGGGGCAAATCACTTGATCTGCCCCCACATTTGCCCCCATGCTCGCTCCGAGGCCGGGATGAAAAAACTTGAGATAAGCGCGGAGTTACTTCAGCGGCTGAAAAAAGCCCGCGGTGAGCTCAAGCGACAATTTGAACTTCTGCGCGTTAGGTCACACAATCATGACACGACAGCAACCGAGCGATTGGACCGCGGAACTCCATTCCTGAAGCGGACCTTTGAGAAGGATTTCCAGGGAAAAACGACTTACGAAAAGAAGATCACCGCGGCATGGAAGCTCCATGATTTTCTGTCGGGCATTACACCGCTTAGCGAATATGCTTTAAGTGGACTTAATCCTATCATCAACAATCGCATCGCTGATCTGATATCATCAGATGAATGGAAGTCTCTCGCAAGAGATTTGAAGTCACTTCTTTCACCGGATACGGAAGAACCCTCAGCGACGGCTTTCGGCCAGCCCACGTCGACGGTACCGACCGCAATCGAACCTGCGCCTGTCGCACCGCCGCTGGTCGACCCACCAGGTTCTCACGGGCAGAAACAGAGCGGAGTTGAAACGGGGAAAACCACCGGACGACGCGGAATCGACGTCAGCGAGTTGTTCTATGCAGCAGCCGAATGGCGCGACACGAATCTGGGACCTGACGAGGGCCGATGGCTGCAGCTGTTTCTGAAGTTCGGCCAAGGCTACACGCTGCATCGACCGGTCAATCGCAGGCTGGAGATAGAACTTCACCGGATTCACATCGCCGCCAATCTTGATGGTGGGTCGGCGAAGTCCCGCGATTCCTGGACAGAGTTCGACTCAGACGGACAGCGGCAAGTCGAGATTTTTGAGAGCAATGAGTGGATCAAAGAACGCCCCTGCTACGACGTTGATAACCCACTTCGCTCATCTCCGCTTTCCGGCAAGTATGGCTTTTTCGATTTCTACGAAGTCACCGGCGAAGTCGGTCAGGACGCTGTAGTCGAAGTCTCCATGTCGATCGGCGGCATATCGATCTCGCTACCGGACGAGGTCGCGGCCCGCTTGGACCCGGATCGGAAAAACGACCACGACACGCCTGAGAAGCGCCTCATCCAAGGTTGGATCAGGGATCGGGAAATACCGAGATCGGACCTTTACGGCGGCGGCCGTTACCGTTTGGCGACCATTCAACTTCACAAGGTGCAAGAATGAGTTCGGGCGGCATTGGCGCCGAAGGTTCTGTGAACCTCGATCTGGAAGCCGCTCTCGAAATCATCGAATCAACGCGTGGTCTCTCATTTCTTGAGCGCTTCAAGCTCTTGGGCCTCGACCCCAAAATCAACTTGGCGGGTGGTGACTGGCGAAACTGTGATTTCTCGCTCAGCGACGTGCGGGAAGCGGATTTCCGCAACAGCAGGCTGTTCCACGCGAACTTCAGGTCAGCTTTAGTCGAGGGGGCGGATTTTCGCGGCGCCGGCGACGTCCACACCGCCAAGATTCACCTCGCCATCGGCTGGCGTGATGCGACGTTCGACGACTACCAGATCGTCCTGATCGAATCCCATATCGACAAGATGCGATCCTACCAGGATCAGATTGCTGCGCACCGGGCCGCGATGTCCGAGAAGCAGTGGTTCTATGCGATCAAGGCCTGCCCAAGCTTTTCGGAAGCGAAGCAAGTCCTCGAGCAAATGGAAGCAGCTGGCTACAGGCTCAATGCCTATGCCTACTCATACATCCTGGACCGGGCAAAACGGGATCGAAAGACGGGCGAAGGGTGGGCGATGTTTAACCAGTTTGTTGCCGATGGCGGCCAGCCTGATGCGGCCATGTACACTGCAGGTATCGGCGTGGCTCCAGATGGAAACAGTGCGCTCACTCTATTTGATACATTGAGTAAATCTGCTGCCGAGATCGGAGTTTTACCGGACGAGCGGGCATACAATATGGTAATCTCGCGACAAGGTGGAAATATATCTCAGGCTTTACGCCTATTCAGAGATATGAACAACCAAGGCGTTCCGATAAGCCGGCACACGATATACGCACTCTTCGATAGCTGTAAGAGCTTTGCTAACGCCGTAACAGTGCTTATGGAGGCCAGAAAGTCTGGTGTAGATATCAACGACAAATCTTTTGTTGACGAACTGTTGAATACGAGAAATTATCCAGACTTAGATCGAAATGACATTGATAAATGGAAGAATGATGGCTTATCGGATAGACAAGTTATTATCAGACTTGTTCAGAATACACTGAAAGACCCATATCTAAGCTCAGCAATGATTGTGTTGAACAATACGTAAGCGCCGCCGCGCATGCTTATCAGGCTCCGCTACGTCCCCACCCCAGCGCCCGCAGCTCGATCCGGGCCGCCTGTTGCAGGACGGCGCCGGGGGCGAGGCGCTCGATCTCGGACAGGAGGCTGCCGATGCCGGCGCGGCCGTCGGCGCTGGTCAGGTCGAGGCCCTGGAGGACGGCGAGGAGGCGGGCGGTCGGGTCTTCGGGCGTCATGGCTGGGGCTCTCTGGCTGGCTGGATGTGAAGACCGACCCGGGGAGATGGAAAGCACTCCGGTAAGGGACGCGCAACGGGAATGTTGCTGGTTTGTTCTTTTTTGTGTGGAGGGGGCCCAGCCGTCCCCACCCCGTCGGCGCCGGGCGCCGACGACCCTCCCCCGAGGGGGAGGGAGAGGGACGGTGCGGCCGTGCCCCCTCCGGCCCTTCGGGCCCGTCGTCGTGTCGCGATGCGACCCTCCTCCACCCCCACGAGGGGGGAGGAGAACGCCAGAATTTTATTGCCGGCGCCGGGATTCCTGTGGGCGTGAGGGTTTGCGGGGCGCGGGGGCGGGTTTGCGCGCCGGAGGAAGCGGCGGGGGCATACTCCGTCACATGGAAGAGAAGCATTTCAACGCGAGGCATGACGAGGCGACGTGGCGGGCGCTGTTCCGGCGCTGGCATGCGGGGGAGACGTCGCGGTCGCTGAGGGCCGAGGCGGGGGTGGCGATGGACACCTGGCGGTACAACGCCCGGCGGCTGAAGATGCGGATCAGGGATCTGCCCGAGGACGATCCGCGGCGGCGGCGCGTGCCGGCCTATGAGGAGCGGACGGGCGAGTTCCGGCATCCCAAAGGCAGCCTGGACGAGCGGGACTGGCTGAGGGTCATGGCGTTGAGGGCCGGCGGGGTGAGGGCGCCCCTGCTGGCCGAGGTGTTCGGGGTGAAGCCGAACACCATCTGGCAGCAGGCGAAGGCGCGGGGGGTGACGCCGCCGCATCTGACCCCGGCGCCGCGGCGGCCGGAGATGGCGTTCGATGCGGACCTGGACAATCCGGTCCGGACCTTCTGGTCGCTGACGGAGACGATCGAGCGGGCCATACACGACGAGCGCCATGACGACGTCCGGACCCTGTACCGGCAGTGGAAGGTGCTGGAGGACATGTTCGCGATGAAGCAGCGGATCGACGCCCGCGAACGCGCGCGCGGCGCGTCCCGGCCCTGGCCGGGATGACGACCTCGCCGCCCGGGCGGGGGGTGTGGTAGAGGCCGGCGATGCAAACCGTGGATGTCCTGATCGTCGGCGCCGGCGCGGCCGGGATGATGTGCGCCATAGAGGCGGGGCGGCGCGGGCGCAGCGTGCGGGTGCTGGACCATGCGCGGGCGCCGGGCGAGAAGATCCGCATCTCGGGCGGGGGGCGGTGCAACTTCACCAACCTGGGGACCGGGCCGGGGAATTTCCTCGGCGAGAACCCGCGGTTCGCGACCTCGGCCCTGAAGCGGTTCACCCAGCATGACTTCGTCAAGCGGGTGGATCAGGCGGGGATCGCCTGGCACGAGAAGACCCTGGGGCAGCTGTTCTGCGACGACAGCGCGAAACAGATCATCCGCATGCTGACCGACGACATGCGGGCGGCGGGCGCAGTGCTGTCGCTGGGGACCTCGATGGAGCGGGTCGACCGGGTCGGAGACGGGTATGAGGCGGCGCTGTCGGACGGGTCGGTGGTTCGGGCGAAGTCGCTGGTGCTGGCGACCGGGGGCAAGTCGATCCCGAAGATGGGGGCGACGGGCTGGGCGTATGACGCCGCGCGGGGGTTCGGGCTGAGGGTGACGGAGACGCGGCCGGCGCTGGTGCCGCTGACGTTCGAGGCGGGGCTGCTGGAACAGCTGACGCCGCTGGCGGGGGTGGCGGTGGATGTCAGCGTCAGCGCCGTCCCGGCCTCAAGCAGCCCGAAGGGCGGTAGGCCCACTTTCAATGAGGCGATGCTGTTTACGCATCGGGGCCTGAGCGGGCCGGCCATCCTGCAGATCAGCTCATACTGGCGCGAGGGCGAGGCGATCACCGTGGCCATGGCCCCGGGCGAGGACGTCTGGGCGCGGCTGAAGGCGGCCAGGGAGGAGAACGGGAAACAGATGGTGCATACGGCCCTGGGGCACATCGTGCCGCGGCGGCTGGCCGAGAGCCTCTGCGAGCGCGAGGGGGTGAAGGGCAAGCTGGCCGAGGTGGGGGACAAGACCCTGCGCCGGCTGGACGCGGCGGTGAACGGCTGGACCGTCAAGCCGGTGGGGTCCGAAGGCTATCGCACGGCCGAGGTGACCCTGGGCGGGATCGCCACGGACCAGCTGGATCAGCAGACCATGGAGGCGAAGTCGGTCCCGGGCCTGTACGTCGTCGGCGAGGCCGCCGACGTCACCGGCTGGCTGGGCGGCTACAATTTCCAGTGGGCCTGGTCGTCGGGTTGGGCCGCCGGTCAACATTGTTAGGGCGCTAGCGCTCGCGACGCGGTCGCTCGCTGCTTGAGCGCGTCGCTCGCTGCTTGGGCGCGATTGCTGTATGAGCCGCCGCCATGCCCTTCACCGCCACCGTCCTGACCATGTTCCCCGAGGCGTTTCCGGGGCCGCTCGGCGTGTCGCTGATCGGCACGGCGTGGCGCGAGCGCGGGCTCTGGAGCCTTGAAACGGTTGACATTCGGGCCTTTTCCACAGATACGCGCGGCTTCCTGGACGACACCCCCGCGGGTGGCGGCCCGGGAGCCGTGCTCAAGGCGGACGTGGTGGCCCGGGCGCTGGACAGCGTAGCGGCGCCGCAACGGCCGCTTTTGTACATGAGCGCCCGGGGTCGGCCCCTGACCCAGGCGCGCGTCAAGGAATGGGCGAAGCATGACGGGATCACCGTCCTGTGCGGCCGCTTCGAGGGGGTGGATCAGCGCGTGCTGGACGCGCGCGGGTTCGAGGAGGTCTCCGTCGGAGACGCGGTTCTCGCCGGCGGCGAGGCGGCGGCGATGGTGGTGATCGAGGCGTGCGTTCGATTGATCCCCGGAGTGCTGGGCCAGGCGGAAAGCCTGAGTTCGGAAAGCTTCGAGGACGGTCTTCTGGAGCATCCGCAGTACACGCGACCGCGGACGTTCGAGGGGCTGGAGATACCCGAGGTGCTTCTGTCGGGCGACCATAAGAAGGTCGCCGCATGGCGCGAAGAGCAGCGGCGAGAGACGACCCGGGAGCGGCGGCCAGACCTCTGGGCGGCGCATCTGGAAAAGACCCCTGCGGGACTTGAGCCCGCCAAATCACAGGTAAAGAGCGCAAAAGCTCGAGGAGAATAGAATGAACATCCTTCAGACGATCGAAGCCGAAGAAAAAGCCCGCCTGACCGACAAGCGCGCCATCCCGAACTTCCAGCCCGGCGACACGCTGCGCGTCATGGTCAAGATCAAGGAAGGCGAGCGCGAACGCATCCAGGCGTTCGAAGGCGTCTGCATCGCCCGCGCCGGCGGCGGGATCAACGAGAATTTCACCGTGCGCAAGATCAGCTTCGGCGAGGGCGTCGAGCGCGTCTTCCCGCTGATGTCGCCGAACATCGACGCCATCGAGGTCAAGCGTCGCGGCGTCGTGCGGCGCGCCAAGCTGTATTACCTGCGCGACCGTCGCGGCAAATCGGCCCGGATCGCCGAGAAGCAGACCGTGCGTCCGGTCAAGGGCGTGGTCGTGCCGGAAACCGGCAAGGCCGAAACGGCCGCCGACACCGAAGCATAGGCCGCTCCACGGCTGCCAGAATGACGAAGGCCCCGGCGGAAACGCCGGGGCCTTTTTCGCGCCGCAAGGGCGTGCGCTCTCTTGCCATTGCAACCTTCACGGTCATCATGGGGTGGGAGGGCGAGCATGCGGGGACAGCTATCAGCCTTGGCGGCCGCGGCCGTCGTCTCGGTCGCGGGATGCGCGGTCGTCGAGGATGCTCCGCAGACGCCGGTCGCGGGCGGGGGCGGCATCGTCCGGCTGGCGCTGAGAAAGCCCGTCTCCGAGCTGGAGGCCGGAAGCGCGGGCGATCCGGCCCAGGCCATGGCCCTGTCGCTGTTGTATCGCCACGGCCTGATGGACCTGCCGAAGGACGAGGTCCGCGCCGACGCCCTGCGAAGACAGGCGGCGCAGGCGAGCAGCCCGACCGTTCTGACTCAATACATCCCCGGCGTGAACGGCGCGCCGGGCCGGGTCGTCCCCCTGATCCTGCCGAACGCGCGGGCCGGGGCCATGACCAGTGCGGCCTTGTGCGCCCGCGCCCTGGACCGCGATCCGGCGCTGATCGTCGAGGCCGACGGCTTCCAGCAGATGAACCCCGCCGCGATAGAGGCCTGCGGCGACCCTGAGGCGTTCGGACCCCTGGTCCGGGCATGGACCGAGGCCAGGACCTGGCGGCCGCATCCCCTGCCGGACTGCCCTCCGGACGACGACCGCTGCGCCGTCCTGTCGCGCAAGGTCGCGCGTCTGAACGCCCGCGACCCCGCCGCCGAGGCGCGCGCGGCCGCCGCGCGCGGCGACCACCGGCTGGGCGGATACAATCACTTCGGTCCGATGCCGCAGGGCTGGCGGCTGCCGGGCGTGAGCTGCCGCGCATGGTCCCGCGAGATGATCGGTTCGTGGCATGTGAACCAGGACGTGATCCGGCCCGGCGACGACGCGCATTCGCAGGCGGCCATAGCCTTCATCGCCGCCTGGAACCGGGCCATGGTCGGGTCGGAGACCTTCCCCTGGCCCGACGTCTGCAAGCCGGGGATCGGGACCTCGACGAAGCCCTGGACCGGTCCCGTGACGACCTGGCCCGAATACGCCCGGGCCGGGAACGCGGCGGCGGGGGCGCCTGAAGGGGCCGACGTCAACCAGACCGACCTGTTCGGGCGCACGGCCTTTGAATGGGCCGGCGAGGCCGACAATGCGCCGATGATGATCCGGCTTCTGGCCGCCGGCGCGGATCCCAACCGGGTCGCGGACCACAGGGATCCCACGCCCCTGGCGCTGGCCCTGTCCCGGCGTCAGTTCGACCTGGCCGAAGCCCTGCTGGCGCGGGGCGCGAAGATGACCGGCGAGACCCGGCTGTGCGACTCGCCGATCTTCGTGGCGCCGGACGACCCGGGCCAGGGCGGCGTCTGCACCTGGGTCGGCCTGCTGACCGACCGCGGCCGTCCGGAGTGGATCGAGCGGGCCGTCGCCGACGGCGCCTCGGGACTGTGGGACGCCTATTTCAAGGCGATCGAGACGCGGAACGAACCGCTGGCGCGGCGGCTGGCGCCGCTGATGGGCGGGCCCCATGCGGCGGGCGCCCTGCAGAAGACCTGGAAGCTGAACCGCCCGGATCTGGCCCTGGCCATGGTCGCCCACGGCGCGGACGGGGTCGCGCGCTCGGCCGCCGAACAGAGGGTCTGGAAGGCCGCCGCCGACGGCGGCCACGTCCAGGCCCTGGCCTTCGCCTATCAGTATGGCGCCGATCTGAACCTGCTGGACCGCGAGCGGGCGGCCGCCTGCGAGGCGGCGGCCGGACGCGGGGACGTGCCGGCCCTGCTGGCCTGCGTGACCGAGGCCGGGCAGCGACGGCTGGCCATGGTCGCCCAGCTGGACGCCGGCGATCTGGCGGGCTTCCGCCGGTCGATCGAGGCGGCGGCCGATCTCAAGGAGGACGCCAAGCCGACGATGCTGGAGCGGGCGGCGCTGAAGGCCGATGCGGCGACCGTGGGCGCGATCCTGGAGCGCGGCGCCTCGCCGATCCGGACCCGGGCGTTCGTGGACGGCGGCGATCCGGAACCCGCCCGACCCTATGCCGGGCCGCTGAAGGCCCAGGCCGACGCCCAGGCCGCCGCCAGCGGCTATGCCGACGCCAGCATTCCCAACAGCAATGTGACGCCGCTGCAGTCCGCCCTGAGCCGCGGCGACGCCGACATGATGCGGCTGCTGGCCCGGAACGGCGCGGGCGGGACGCTGCGCTGGATCGCCGTGAGCCAGGGCATGTCGGGCAGCGTCCCGGTCGACATGATGCAGGAGTCGCGCGACGTCTCCACCCTGCCCGACCGGCCCTCCGCGGAGCAGATGCGGACGCTGGAACTGGTCATTCCCGAACTGGCCCGCCAGCCCGACGGCGCGGAGGGTCTGGAAGAGGTCTTCTGGCACGCCGCCGTCTTCGGATACGACGACGTGCTGCGGCTGACGGTCGAGAACGGATTCGATCCGCGACAGGCGAAACAGCCCGACCGGATCTGGCAGGCCTGGGCCGGTCTGGGCAACGCCTGCAAGCCGTCGACCGGGCGGTTGCTGGCGCAGTACGGCGTCGACGCCCGCTATCCGCTGGATCCGGACCGGAACGGCTGGCTGCCGCAGAAGATCGTCGCCGCCGGGTGCCGCAATCCGGACAGCGCGGCGATCCTGGTCGAGGCGGGTCTGGCCCCGATCAACGAACTGGACGCCCAGGGCCGGACCGTTCTGGACGAGGCGCTGGCGCGGCCCTACCGGCCGATGATGCAGGCGGCCCTGAGGGCCTTGGGCGGGCTGCCGGGCGCCGAGGTGGACCGGTCCGGACACGAGCGCCGTCTGGCCGCCGAACGACAGGGCGGCGACCTGGATCTGGAGCAGTCCGAGCGGGAATGACGAAGGCCCCGGCGCGGACGCCGGGGCCTTTTTCATGCGCAGGCCTGGAGACCCGACCGGACTACATCGCGGCCTTGAGCTGTTCGGCCTGACGCAGGTGGGCCTCGATCTTCGGAACAACCGTGCGGGCGTGGGCGGCGAGGCCGGGGGCGGCGCTGTTGTCCGAGAAGCCGCGGTGCAGGGTCAGGGCCTCGTTGTGGGCGGCGATCTGCTGGTCGAGGAAGACCCGGTCGAAGTCGGCGTCCGAGGCCGAGGTCAGGTTGTCGATCAGACCCTGACGGCGTTGGTCCAGCGCCGTGGGCAGGGCCACGGTCGGGGCGTCCGCCGCGGCCGGAGCCTTGAACAGGTTGGAGGCGGCGGTGTGATCGGTGCGGATCATGGTCGCCAGTTCCTTGACCCCGGCGTTGGTCGAACGGCGCAGGGCGATCGTCGCGGCCTGGATTTCGTACATGTCGCCCATGGCGGCGGCGGGCACATAGCCTTCGACGGTGTTGGCGCCGATGGTGGCGGCGGACGCCTGGCCGACGGGCGCGGCGGCCATGTCCTGCGCCTTGTCGACGGCGGGCGAGGCGCCGCGCTCGTTACAGGCGGCGAGAAGGGCGAGGCAGGCGGCGCCTGCGAGGAGGGGTTTGATCATCAGGGGTGCTCCGGAAAACGGGGACCCGCCGCAGGGGCGGGCGACAGGGCGCGGCCGGGCGAATGCGCGGCGCGGTCGGACAGGGAGGACCGCATGCCCGGCGCTTTCGAACGCTGGGTCACGCGGTTGAGCTCGACGCCTTCGAACAGGATGGCGATGGCGAAGCCGGGCTCGCTGAAGAGCAGGCGGCGGCGGGCCAGGTCCTCGGCGTCTTCGGGACCTTCGGCGTCGACGATTTCGCAGGCGCCGGGACGGGACAGATAGTTCAACTGGTACATGGGCATGGCGCGCAGCTCTCCCCGGGCTGACGGGAGATCAACCACCGCCGGCGGCGTCGGGTTCCTGTGTCCGCTGCGCGACAATAGTCCGGGTTTCCGGACATGCCGGCCTGGGTCTTCCACCTGAATGACGGGGTCTCCGCGGTGTCCGGGGACGAGGCCGTCGCGGCCGCTGTCCGGACGTGGAGGGCGATCCGGCCCGGCGGCGGCTGAAACTGGAACGCGGTGGAGCCGTTGTATGACCGGCGCCGGACAATGTCGGATTTCGACAGAGGAACGCCGCGCGGCGCCGACGCCTTCTGGGCGGGGAAGGGCAAAGGGCCATGAACGAGATGAATCCGGACGACACCAGGGACGCGGCGCGCCAGGGACCGCTGAAACCCGAGGCCGATATCGGCGAGGTTCTGGTGGAGAATCCGCCGGACGAACCCATGCTGATGTCGCCCGAGGAGGCCGACGTCTCGGCGATCCGCCTGCTGAACGCCGCCGAAAAGGCCCGGACAGGCCTGACAGATCCGGACGCGATCAAGGGCTGACATGACGCCGATCCAACGACCGATGTCGCTGAAGCCGGGTCACTGAGCGGCCGACGACCCTAGAGGCCCAGGGCGGCCCTGATGTCGCGCCAGTCGATGTATTTGAAATTCTGGGTTCCGACGTCGTTGACGTCGTCCTGAACCACGACCACGCCCTCGGGGAAGGGACCGGCGGCGCCGCCCAAGGCGGCCAGGCCGTCCGTGCCCGTGACGCCGTCGACGGCGCCGTCCACGACCTTGAAGCGGCCGATCCAGACCGGCGCGCCGCCGTCGATGCGCCAGACCGGGAAGGTCGAGTCGCCCTGGCTGGATGCGATCAGATAGCGGGCCGCGCCGTCGGCCAGGATGGTCAGACCCTCGGCGTCCGCGACCAGCCGGTCGGCGGCGACGGGCTGGACCAGGGCGCGGCGGTCGCCCGATGCCGGGTCGAGGCCGTAGCGCCACAGGCCGACGTTCTCCTCGTTGATATAGAGGGCGTCGGTCGCCTCGTCGGCGGCGCAACCTTCCGAGATCGTGCCGATGGCGGCGCGGCGAACCTCGCGCGCCGAGGGGCGGCCCGCGGCGTCGGCGGTCAGGACGTACTGGCGAAGCTCGCCCTCGTGGCCGACCAGGATGGCGTGGACCTCGGCCCCGCGGCGGGCGAAGCAGAAGCCGTAGGGCTCGACCACATCGGTGGGGATGTAACCCCAGGGACGGACGCCGTTGGCGCCGGTTCCGGCGGGGTCGAAGACGTAGAGGGAAATGCCCGTGCGGCCGGGCGTGCGGTCGCTGGCGCCGAGCACGACCTGGACCCGGCCGTCGATGGTCAGGCCCTCGGCGGCGTCGACGTTGTTCAGCAGGCCTTCGGGCAGGAACTGCAGCACCTGGCCGTCGAAGCCGTAGATGTAGAGGCCGGCCTTCTTGTCCGTGCCGGCGACGAAGCCGGGGCTGGGACGGCCGTTCACCGTGACTGGTACGGGCGAGGCCCAGATGGCGGGATCGTCGGCCGCGTCCTCTCCGCCGCCGGTGCCGACGGACGGGGTTTCAAGCCGGGCCTGAACCGCGACGCCCGCGCCGACGAAGCCTTCGCCCTCGCCCTGATAGTCCACCTCGGTCGTCGCGCAGCCGGCCAGCAGGGCGGCGAGGGCGGCGGCGGCCATCAGGGGGCGGAGGGTCATGACGGCGTCCTTTCCGGTCGGTGGGTCCGGCCCTGACCATGGGTTCCGCCGACGGTCAAGCTGACGAGGATGACGGTTCGGCGACGCAGCGGTGAAAGGCGATTCGGTCGCGGAAGAAGGGTCATCAGGCCGTCAGCGAACTGCAAAGCCAGCTTGGCCGTATTGTCGCGCGGGCGTTGTCAGTCGGCCCTAGCTCGGGGTTCCGAAACCGGCGTCCTCGGGGGGCGCGCGGGCAACCGGGGATTTCCGATGAAGACCATGCTTCTGCTCGGCGCAGCGATTGCGCCGCTCGCCTTCGCCATGCCGGCCCTGGCCCAGTCGGGCGCCGCCGCCGATCCGCAGGGACCGGTGACCTCGCTGGAAGAGGTGATCGTCACCGGCGAGCCGGTCATGCGCAACCGCACGGACGACGTCGTGCCGACGCTGTCGTACGACCTCGAATATTTCCAGCGTTTCGAGCCGCTGACCGTCGGCGACGCCCTGAAGCGCGTGCCCAGCGTGACCTTCCTGTCGGACGTGCTGGAATCGGACGGCGTGCGCCTGCGCGGCCTCGATCCGGGCTACACCCAGATCCTGATCAACGGCGAGCGGGTCCCCGGCGCCGGCGTCGACCGCTCGTTCTTCGTCGACCGCATTCCCGCCGAGCTGATCGAGCGAATCGAGGTGGTGCGCTCGTCCTCGGCCAACCAGTCGGGCGACGCCGTGGCCGGCGCGATCAACATCGTGCTGCGCGACGCCCTGTCGCTGGACGGCGGCTATGTGCGTCTGGGCGCCCTGCACTGGGAAGACAGCGAATACGGCCAGTGGGGCGGGACCTACGGGGCCGTCTGGGGCGGTCAGGCCGGCCCGGGCCGTCTGCTGATCGGCGCCAACGTCCAGGACCGCCGCAATCCCAAGGACAAGTACAGCGTCCGCTACGACGAGCCGGGCGGCACGGTCCAGAACACCGAGGTCCAGACCGACGTGCGCGACGGCACCGACTATTCGGCCAACGCCTCGTATGAGGTCGGCGTCGGCGGCGGCGAGCTGCGCCTGTCGGGCGCCTTCGTCCGCACCGATCGCTACCAGGACGAGGACTCGGTGGAGTACATCGGCGGCGTCGAGACCGACGCCAATCTGTCCACCATCAACGACAACGATCTGGACATCCGCACCGACAACCTGTCGCTGGGCGCCCGCTACGAGCACGACATGTTCGGCGGCGAGACGGTGTTCAAACTGGGCTACGCCTCGATCGACGACCAGCAGTACGAGTTCGAGGGCGAGTCCGAATACCGGCGCGACGCGATCATCTTCCCGGACGAGGACCGCTACACCCTCGACTCGACCACGACCGACATCACCGACGAGGAAGTCTCGGGCGCCATCCAGCACGAACGCGACGTTGCGGACGGGGTCGAGATGGAGTTCGGCGTTCAGTGGAACCAGAAGGACCGCGACAGCCTGATCACGGACACGGCGCGCATCCGCTTCAATGTGCCGAACGCCCCGGCTCCGCGCCCGCCGGTCCCGCCCTTCGGTCCCTCCGTGGCCAACGTCGGCGGCATCGCCGCGATCGAGGAAACCCGCATCGATCCCTACGTCATGTTCTCGGGCGAGAGCGGCGCGCTGAAATGGGAAGCCGGCCTCCGCTATGAGACGACCGACACGACCATCACCGGCAACACCAATGAGGCCGGCGATCCGGTGGTCATGGCGACGACGGAGAACGACTACGGCTTCCTGCTTCCGTCGGCGAGCCTGCGCTACGCCCTGACGGAGAACGACCGCCTGACCGTCTCGGTCGCGCGCACCGTGCGCCGCCCGGACTTCGACGACCTGTCGCCGGCCACGCTGGAGGAAGAGCGGGGCGACAACGACTTCCGCGGCAATCCCGAGCTGCAGCCGGAATCGGCCTGGGGGGCGGATGTCGGCATCGAGCACCGCATCGGCCGCCGGGGCGTCGTGGGGCTGAACGTCTTCTACCGCGACGTCACCGACCTGATCGAGGACGTCACCCTCGCCGAAGAGGGCAGTCAGGGCCCGGGCACCTTCGTCGAGTCGATCGACAACGTCGGCGACGGCCAGGTCTACGGGATCGAGTTCGACCTCTCCACGCCGCTGGACTTCATCGGCATGGAAAACACTGGCGTGTTCCTGAACGCCTCGTGGCTGGACAGCAAGGTCGAGGACGATCTGGGCGAGCGCCGTTTCAACAGCCAGTCGGACTATGTCGTCAACGTCGGCTTCACCCATGACATCCCCGCCTGGGGCGCCGCCTTCGGGGCCAGCTACCGCAAACAGGGCGACGCCTTCGAGCGGGTCTGGGCCGAAGAGGTCGAAACCCGCTACGGCGCGGACCTGGAGGTCTTCCTCGAGAAGCGGCTGTTCGCCAATACGGTGATCCGCCTGACCGGCTCCAACCTGCTGGACAGCTCCAAGGACGAGGTGTTCGACAAGTTCGCCGACCAGGACGACCAGATCGCTCGCGATTACGACGAGTACGAAGTCGAAACCGAAACCGCCGGCCCGGTCTATCAGCTGGTGATGCGCGTCGCCTTCTAGGCCGGACGCGTCGGAAACAGGAAAGGCCCCGGCGCGGACGCCGGGGCCTTTTTCACGTCAGGACTGAAGGATCAGTTCGGATAGAGCCGGTTGTCGGCGTCCTTCTGGCCCTCGAGGCTGTGCTTGAGGTCGCGCATCTGGTCGTGGCCATCCTTCACCGTCGCATAGGCGCGGCGGATGGTTTCGCGGGTGGTGGCCGAGACGGCCGAGTCCTCGAGCGCGGTCTCGAACTTGGCCTTGATGAAATCCTCGCCGTTCTCGACCGAGTTCACCACCGCCTGTTCGTCGCGCAGCAGGGCGTGTTTGACGTCCAGGAAGGCGCGGTGGGCCTTGGCCAGGATGGTGCCGTCGTCCTCGGGGTCGCCGCCCAGGGTGCGGACCGCGCCCTGGAGGTCGGAGGTGACCTGCTGGCGCTCGAAGCTGCGGGCCTCGAACAGGGTCTTGAAGTTGGGCTGGTCGGTTTCCTTCGCGGCCTCGCGATAGCCGTCGGCGCTGTCGATGGTTGTTTCGATCAGGCTGTTCAGGACGTGGATGTCGTGGTGGTTGGGGCTGCTCATGGCGATCGGCCTTTACTGTGAGGAGGAGCCCTCAAAGCGCGGACCGGGCTGAAAAGGTTTCAGCTTCGCCGTTCTACAATTTCGTGCGCAGCGACCAGAGCTCGGGGAAGCAGCGCCGTTGCAGGGTCTCGGTCAGATAGGCGACGCCCTCGGTGCCGCCGGTGCCGCGGCGGCGGCCGATGATGCGTTCGACCGTGACCACATGCTTGTGCCGCCAGGTCAGCAGGGCGTCGTCCAGATCGACCAGCTTTTCCGCCAGCTGGTAGAAGGGCCACCAGCGGGCGGTGTCGCGGTACACCTCCAGCCATGCGGCCTCGACGCCCTCCGATGGCTCCCACGGCTTGCTGACGTCGCGGTTCAGCACCTCGGCCGGGACCGGCAGGCCGGCGGCGGCCAGCTGATGCAGGGCGTCGTCATAGAGGCTGGGGGCCGAGAGCGCGGACCGCAGGGCGGCGTGGGCGGCGGGGCGGTCCTCGTGGAAGCGCAGGAAGCGGTCGTCCTTGAGCCCCAGCATGTATTCGAAGCGGCGGAACTGGTCGCTCTGGAAGCCCGAGGACGAACCCAGCACGCCGCGGAAGCGCAGATAGTCGGCGGGGGTCATGGTGGCCAGGATGTCCCAACTCATGGTCATCACGGCCTGGATGCGGCTGACGCGGGCGAGGCTCTTGTAGGCGGGGACCAGGTCGCCGGCGCGGATCAGGGCCTGGGCCAGGGTGACCTCGTGCAGGATCTGCTTGAGCCACAGCTCCTTGGTCTGGTGGATGACGACGAACAGCATCTCGTCATGCTCGTCCGAGATCGGATGCTGGGCGGCCAGCAGATCGTCCAGGGCCAGATAGCCGGCGTAGGTGATGTCGGACGGATGGGCGGGTGCGTCGGTCATCCGCGACCTATCGCGCGGGCCGGGCGTCGGCTCAAGAGCGGTCGGCCTCGTCGCGGCCGGGGTCGAGGGTGTTGTCGACACGGTCGTCCCACCCCTCGCGGCTGGACTTGAAGGCCAGGCCCATCAGCACCCAGGCGAGGACCACCGTGCCCAGCACGCCCAGCGACAGGGCGATCCAGCCGTGCAGCGGCAGGTCGCCGCCGCCGATCATCTTCCAGAACAGGCTGATCAGGCCGGTGGCCGCGCCCGAGACGGAGGCGGCGATGACAAGATTGCGGACAAGGCGCGGCGCACGGGAAGCCATGCGCCGATGTAGGCGCGTCCGAGGCCGGACGCGAGCGGCGGCGCGCCAATTCAGGCCGTCAGCTGCGGCCCGTCGGTGTTCGCGGCTGTGCCGGTCGCGTCCTCGGCCTCGGCCATGGCGTCGAACTCCGACGCCAGCTTGACCAGTTTTCGCGCATGATCCGGGTCCGCCATGTTGTGGGCGAGGAGCCGGCAGTTCTCGGCGGCCAACCTGAATTCTCCGGCGGTTTTCATTGTCTGCGCCTCTATGTCGGGAAGCCGACTTAAAAGCTTAACTGTTGGATGAACAGTGCGTTCCGGGCGATCAGGCCGCGTGGCTGATGGAGATCGTCATGCCGGGGCTGGGCGCCAGGGTCATGCGCGCGTCGAGCTGCTTGACCAGAGCCTCCACGATGGCCGTGCCGAGGCCGCCGTTGGCCGCGGGCACAACGCCCTCGGAGCCGACGCCGTTGTCATGGACGACCAGAACCCAGCCGTCGCCCGCGCTCGCATAGGTGATCAGAACCAGGGCGTCGGCGCGGTTGGTCGGGAAGGCGTATTTGATGGCGTTGATCACCAGTTCGGTGACGATCAGCCCCATGCTGACGGCCTTGTCCGAGCCGATCAGGCCGTGGTCCGCCTCGACGCGGATGGCGATGGGCTGGTTTTCGCCGACCATGGAGGCCGCGAGGCTGGCGCACAGCTTGGTGAGGTAGGGGCCGACCTCGATCTGGTCGAGATCGCCCGAGGCGTGGAGGTGAGACTGGACCTCGGCCACCGAGAGGACCCGCTGGTGGGCGTCCTTGAGATGGAGCCGGGTTTCCTCGGAGGTCACGGCGCGGGCCTTGATCAGCAGGATGCTGGCGATGATCTGCAGGCTGTTGGCGACGCGATGCTGCATCTCCTGCAGCAGGACCTGCTTCTGGCGCAGAAGCTCTTCGGTGTGCTGCAGCAGATCCACCAGTTCGCGCTCGACGGCCCTGCGGGTCGTGACGTCGGTGAAGGCGAGCAGGATGGTGCTGTTCGAACTGGTTTCGTAGATCACCTTGCGCGCGTTCAGCAGCATGGTGCGGCGGCCGACGCCGGGGAAGTCGTGGTTCACCTCGAACCCGTCCATCGCCGTCCTGGCGGGGATGATGGTCTCGAGCAGCAGGCTCAGGGCCGGGATGTTCCACTGGCCGTCGCCCAGGTCGTAGAGCCGGTGACCGACGGTGTGTTCGAGGTCGACCTTGAATATCTCGTAGAAGGCGCGGCTGGCGGCGAGGACGCAGAGGTGGCCGTCAAGCACGAGCAGCGGCTCATGAATGGTGTCGACGATCGCCTGGGCGAGCGTCTGGGCGTCCTCGATCCCTGGGATCGTCGTCGGCATGGCGGGGGGGTAGTCCGGCGCAGGCGCGCGGAAAGAAGCGGCCAGCGGAATAACTGTACGCTCAAAAACAGCGCCGCGGGGAAATTAGGTTGGCAAGCCGACTTAGGCGCAGCCCGCCGCGTATCTTTCCTGCCAGTGGGCCTGATGGGCCAGATCACGCCAGTGCACGGCCATGTTGGTCCAGGCGGCGCGCACCGCAGGCGCAGCGTCGCCGGCGGCCAGGCCCTCCATTCGAGCGGCCATTGCCATGCATTGCGAAGCGGTGCGCATCAGAAATCCCGTCAGGCCGGAACAACCGGCTGCACAGGGAACCCGGCCGGACTCCGAAGGGTCCGTATGGCCAAGCTTAGCGCTGGACCCACTGGCCCTGGGCGTTGCGGTACCACTGGCCCGAGCTGATGCGCGGCAGCAGCTGGCCCTCGAACATCCGGGCGCCCGCGACATCGGGGGTCGTGCCGGCGGCCTGGGCGCTGCGGGCATAGGCCTCGCGGCGGGCGGCGTTGGTCACCTGGACGGCTTGGGTCAGGGCAGGGTCGGACGCGGGGACGCGGAAGCCGAGGTAGCCGTCGGCCTGTTCGCCGACGGTCCCTTGCGCCTTGGCGGCGTCGATCATGGACTTCTGGGCGCTGGTCTGGGCGAAGGCCGCGCCCGCGGCGACGCCCAGGGCCGCGACGGCCGCGGCGACGACGAAGAACTTGCGGAAAGACATCTGGGTCAACTTTCGCGTCAGAACAGGTTGGGGTTTTCGACGAGGAGGTCCTGAAGCTCCTTGTCGAGACGCACGCGAACATCGGCGTCGAGTTTCGCATAGATCTGGATCGGGTCGACCTGCAGCCGGACCGTGGGCGTGCAGGCGCTGGCGCCGAGGGCGGCCATGAGGCCGAGGAGGGCGAGGCGTTTGCGCGTCCGGGTCATGATGCGGTGGTCTCCGGTCTTCGATCCGCGACGACTTAACGCCTTGCGGGGTGAACGGGTTCTGAACGGCGAAGGCGGCGGGATCACGGCGTGGTCGCAGGAACCGGCGCCGGCGTCGCCTGGCCGTTGCGGGCGCGGTTCAGTTCCAGCAGGTCGCCAACCAGCTGGTTGAGGTTCAGGGTGGTGTCCAGCGTCAGATCGATGCCCGTCCCCGACGGCAGGGGCAGTTCGCGATTCAGGAATTCGCGGCTGATGAAGTCGGCGATGGAGATGCGCAGTTCCTGCTTCTGCGGCGGATCGTGGCGGCCGCGGATGCGGAACAGGACGCCGATCCGGCCTTCGTCGAGGCTGTTCACCTCGGCCGAGAGCAGGTCGAACGACAGGTTCTCCATGGCCTGGTAGGCGAGGTCCTGGATGGTGTTGGGCGGGACCGCCTCCCCGCCCCCGCCGGCCTCGAGCCCGCTGAGCGCCTCGCGGGCGATGGACAGACGGCCGGGCTGGACGGCGGCCAGCGACCCGCCGGTGATGCGGACGCCGCCTTCCCGCGTCGAGGTGAAGGGCAGTCGGCCCGAGACCAGGGCGTCCAGCTTGACCTTGTCGCCGAAGCCCGAGCCGGCGATGACCTCGCCCAGCTGGACCTTGTCGAGGACGATGACGCCGGTGATGGGCTGGTTCGGATCCAGCGGCACGGCGAAGGGCTCGACGCTGACGCGGCCGCCCGCGACGGCCAGGTCGCCGCCCTGGATGGTCACCGCCGCCTTGTCGAGGCCGAAGGTCAGTTCGATGTCGGTCAGGGGCGTGACCGATTCCAGCCGGTCGGCCGTCAGCCGCTGGCCCGGGGCGGCGGTCAGGGGGGCAAGGTTGATGAAGTCGACGGTTCCGCGCAGCCCCTTCACCGGACCAGCCGGGCTGACGAAGTCGAGGCCGGGGACGGTCAGGCGGCCGGAGCTGGTCCCCTCGGCGTCGGCGCGCCAGTCGATGCGGCCGTTGAAGGCGACCGAGCCGGTCGCGGGCGAGCCGACGAAGTCGCCGGCCAGCGGGCTGAGATCGCCGGGCTGAAGGCCGCCCTCGGCGAAGATGATGGAGGGGGCGTCGACGACGATCCCGCCGACGCCGGAGCCGCCGTCGTGGGCCAGGGTCAGGCGGCCGAGCGCCGCGCCGTTGCGGCCCAGGTCGAAGGCGCCGCTCCAGTCCTCGCCGGTCATCCGGGCCGAGCCGGTCGCAGCGAGGGGGTTGAAGCGCAGGGGGGTGGTGGCGTCGGAGACGGCGGCGCTTTCCACCCGCGTGTCGAGGGTGATCCCCCGGGGGCCGCCGATGGCGGTGAAGCCGCCCTGGATGTCGCGGAAGGCCAGGGCGAGGAAGGGGGCGTCGGCGCGGAAGCCGCGCACGGTCCCGTCGGAGCGCCAGCCGCCGTCGGCGATGCTGGCCAGCGGCCGGGCGGCGGGACAGATCTGGCCGGCCAGGTCCGTGACGTCGCTTTCGTCCAGTTCCAGCCGCTCGACCGTGACGGGCGCGCAGCCGGCGGCGACATAGGTCACCCGGCCGTTCGACGAGGTCAGCTCGCCCCGGGTCTGGACCGTGATCCCCCGGGCCAGGCCGAAGTCGAGGGCGGCGCGGCCGTCGAGGGTCGCGGTGAAGCCGGCCGGGGTCAGGCGCCAGGACGGGATGGAGAAGGCGGCCTCTGGCAGGCCCCTGCCCCGGGTCGCGGTCAGGCTGAGGGCGCCGCCGCCGGCCTGGCCGCGCGCGGCGGAGAAGACGGGTCCGGCGGCGGGGCGCAGGGTCAGGACTCCGCCGTTGGCGGGGCGCAGGGTGGCGGGGCGGGTCAGGACGACGCGGGTTCCGGACGGGGCGGCCGTCACGCTGAAGGCGGGAATGTCGACGGCGAAGGCGGACAGGGCCTGTTTCATCCCGGCCAGTTCCGGAATGTCGTCGCGGGCGGCGGGGCCGAACAGGGGCCAGCTGCCGCGCGCGGCGGTCAGGGAGCCCGTCGCGTCGAGGCGCAGGCCCTGATCGACCACCATATCCATCCGCCCGCTGCTCCGCGCGCCGGTCAGGACCAGATCGTCCCAGGCGAGGCGGTCGGCGGACAGGGCCACGGGCCCCTGGGCCTCCAGCGCGGCGCCCCGTCCGCCCAGCACCAGGTTCGAGGCGCGAACGGTCACGCCGGTTCCGTCCAGCCCGGCCCCGGAGGCGCGGGCGGCGACCATGACGGCGGGACCTTCCAGCCGCCAGCCGAAGCCCCGGGCGTCGCGGCTGAAGACGGTTTGGGCCCGGTCCAGACGAAGGCGGGCCCCGGAGGCGGCGGCGGGGCCGTCGATCCGGGCCGCGCGAACGTCGAGGTCGCCGGCGCCGGCGATGCGGAAGGTCTCGATCCAGCCGGCGGTCTGGCCGTCGAAGCTGAGGCGGGCGTCGGCGCCGCGGGCGGTGGTCTCGCCCGAGGACAGGCGGGCCGCGGTGAAGGCGGCGTTGATGGCGGCGCGGCCGTCGCCCCGGCGGCCCTTGAAGTCCGGATAGGGCAGGTTGCCGGTGAGGACGAGCCTGGCCGTGTCGCCGGCGAGGCCGGGCAGGGTCGCGTGTTCGGCGGCGGCGTCGAGGCGGACGGCGATGCGGTCGCCGGTGGTGGTCAGGTCGACGGCGGCGCTCAGCCCGCGCGCCTCCGCCTCGCCGCTCTTGAAGGCCGTCGCCGGCATATGGGCGACCAGCCGCATCAGCTTGCCGTTGTCGATGCGGGCGTCGCCGAGGATGTTGGCCGGGCCGTAGTCGGTGTCGAGGCGGACGCGGGCGCGCTCGACGATGACCAGCGGCGACCGGCTGTCGGGGCGCGGCGGCCGGCCGGTGAATTTCTCGACCAGGGGGTCCAGCGACCCGAAGGTCAGCTTGCCGCCGCGCACGCTGGCGCGGACCACGGGGCGGACCAGGCGGATGCGGGTCGGGGTGACGCCGAGGCCGCCCTTCGACCAGGGGGCGCCGATGCCGTAGTCGACCTCGACCCGTTCGATCGTGACATCCGGATTGCGCGGGTCGCCGATGCGGACGCGGGCGACCAGGCCGTCCATCTCGAGCCGCTCGATCTGCATGTCGGCGTCGACGCCCTGCTGCTCCAGCCAGCCGATCAGGACCTGACGCGTGGCGGCGCGGCGGTTGAGCCACGTCAGGGCGAACAGGATCAGCAGGACGCCGAGCACGGCGCCGGCCACGAGCAGGCCGCGGCGGGCGCGGGGACGCCGGGGGACGGGGGCGGGCGTGGCGTCGGCGCTCATGGTCGGGTCATAGCCGGAGCGGGGCCCGCGCGGGAAGCCCGCTGAACAAAGCGGGAAACCGGCCGAATACTATATGCGTGTCTGTTGAAGCACAGTTGAGTGGCGGATCGGCCACTTTGAATGCAACCAGAGTCGTACAGAGACAGGGCGCACACGTTACAACCGACTCCTGTTCGCACGTTCGCGAATACACTGTTCAACTCGCACGATAATCTCTTGGTTCACGCAAGCTTTACCAGCGACAACGGCTCCGGTTAACGCTCTGTAACGATCCGTCTTCCCATCATGGGAGCGACCGGCTATATGGCCTGTCTCGCGAAGGGGGTGGCTCCGGCGCGATCCTTGCTTTTAGTAGCCTGGCGCCGGACGGCGTCGTCGTTTTTCGGGGACCGATGGCTCAGTTCGATCCACGTCGCCAACCGATGCGCATCGCGCCTCACGCCCTGACGGCGGTGGCCGCGATCTCGGTGGCGCTTCTTGCAGGCCGTGTATACCAACCCGCGAAAGCGGAAGAGGCTCCGCCTCTCACCCAGAATCAGATTTCCGCCCTGGCCGACCAGGCCTTCGCCGCCGCCGGCACGCCCGCCGGCCTGACGACGCCGGAAGCCATTCCCGTCCAGATCCGCCGCGGCGAGACCTTCGAGCAGGCCGTGCGCCGCACCGGCATCGCGCCGGAAGAGGCCTCGGCCGTCGCCGCCACCCTGTCGAACGCCATGGACGTGACCTCGATGCGCGCCGGCCAGCGCTTCGAGACCGCCATTTCCCAGCCGCGCGGCGGCCGGGGCAATCCGCGCCTGATCGGCCTGACCATGCGCACCGGTCCGGCGACCCAGCTGACCGTCTCGCGCAGCTTCGACGGCGCCCTGCGCCTGCGCGCGCTTGAGGAAAAGGTCACCCACGAGACGGTGGTCCTGACCGGCAAGGTCGAGGGCTCGCTGTCGCGCACGGCCCGCCGCGAGGGCGCGCCCGCCGACGTGGCCCGCGCCGCCGGCCGGCTGTTCTCGCACAAGTTCGACATGGACCGGGACATCCGTGCGAACGACGAATTCACCTACGTCTTCGGCCGCACCGTCACCGAGAACGGCCGCACCATCGGCACCGACGGCCTGCTGTACGCCGAGCTGAAGGGCGTGGCCTTCTATCGCTTCCAGCCCGCCGGCGCGAAGGAAGCCCAGTATTTCGACGCCACGGGCAAGAACACGCGTTCGGCCTTCATGCGCACGCCGCTTGAGCGCGGCTTCCGCGTCTCGTCCTCGTTCGGCTTCCGCCGTCACCCGATCGCCGGCTATCGCAAGATGCACCAGGGCATCGACTTCGCCGCGGGCATGGGCACGCCGGTGGTGGCGCCCGCCGACGGCGTCGTCGTCGAGGCCCGCCGCTGGGGCGGCTACGGCAACTGGCTGCGCATCCGTCACGCCAACGGCCTGGACAGCGGCTACGGCCACCTGTCGCGCTACGCCTCGGGCGTGCGCGCCGGCCAGCGCGTGCGTCAGGGCCAGATCGTCGCCTATGTCGGCTCGACCGGCGCCTCGACCGGTCCGCACCTGCACTATGAGCTGTGGCGCCGCGGCCAGCGGATCAATCCGGCCGGCGTGCGCACGACCGAGGGCACCATCCTGGCCGGGGCCGATCTGGCCGCGTTCAAGGCCGAGAAGGCCCGCATCGACCGCATCCGCGCCGCCGGCGGCGAACGCCGCCCGGTGGGCGGTCAGCGCGTCGTCGCCGCTGCGGCTCCGGCTCCGGCCGCCGCCCCCGCCGCCCTGCGCCCCGCCCAGGGCTAGGGCCAGGCTGCTTCCTCAGCCGTTCGCCTGGGCCGCCGCGATCAGGGCGTCGTCGATTTCGCGCGCCCGGATGGCCGCGGGGCGCTGGACGATCCGTCCCGCATAGGTCCTGAACGCCTCCCGGTCGGGCAGGCTCTTGAACTGCAGGCCGAAGGCGATCTGGCTGCCGACGTAGACGTCGGCCGCGCTGAACCGGTCGCCGAGAATCCACGGCCCCGGCCCCGACACCGCCGTCTCGAGCGCATCGACCATCTGTTCGAAGCTGCCGTAACCGGCCATGGCCGCCTTGTCGGCCGGGGCCAGCAGGTTCAGCGACCGGGCCGTGACCGCCGCCTCGACCGGGCCCGCCGCGAAGAACAGCCAGCGGAAATACGTCCCGCGCATGGGATCGTCGAGCGCGGGCGAGAGGCCCGCTTCCGGAAAGGCGTCGGCCAGGTAGGCGCAGACAGCGGCGCCCTCGGTCACGGTGACGCCGCGATGGGTGATGGCCGGCACCTTGCCCATCGGATTGATGGCCAGATAGTCGGGGGCCTTCATCGTCGTGCCGTAATCCAGAACGACGGTGCGATAGGGACGGCCGACCTCCTCCAGCATCCAGCGCGCGATACGGCCGCGCGACATGGGGTTGGTGTAGAAGACGATTTCGTCGGACGGCTGGCTCAATGTGACCTCCCTTGCGTTTCCCGCAGGCAAGCTAGACTCAAAGACGGCATGGAACAAAGGCGAAACATACTGATGGGGCTGGCGGCCGGCGCCGTGGCGCTGGGCGCCGGTTCGGGCGCGTGGGCGCAGGCTGCGTTCCGCTCGTCCCGCATCACCGTCACGACCCGGGGCGCCGGACCGGATGTGATCCTGATCCCCGGCCTGGCCTCGACCGCAGAAGTGTGGCGCGGGCTGGCGGCGCAGCTGGAGGGCCGGCGGCGGCTGCATCTGGTCTCGGTGCGCGGCTTCGGCGACCTGGCGGCCCAGGGCAACGCCGACGGCTCGGTCATGCCGGGCGTGGCCAATGAGGTGCGCCGCTACATGGCCGAGCAGCGGCTGGACCGGCCCGCGATCATAGGACACTCGATGGGCGGCCAGGTCGGGATACGGGTCGCCGCCGACGCGGGCTCGCGCGTGGGCCGGGTGATGGCGGTGGATTCCTCGCCCTTCTTCGCCGCCCTGATCAGTCCGGGGGCGACGGTGGGCGACGTCGAGCCGATCGCCCAGCTGGCCTATCAGGCGATCCAGTTCCTGGGCGACGAGGCGCTGCGCACGCGCGGCCGGTCGATGGGGCTGGAGCTGGGCGGGGCGGCCGACGCCGTGTTCGGATCGATGGGCTGGCAGGGCGGCGACCGGCGGGTGCTGGCCCAGTCCCTGTATGAGGTGATGACGGTGGATCTGCGCCGCCGCCTGCCCGACATCGTCGCCCCCGTGACGGTGGTCTATGGCTGGAGTTCGGACCAGAACTCGCCGCGCGCCCGGGCCGACAGCCTGTTCCGCGGCGCCTACGCCCGCCTGAGCCGGCCGGCGACCTTCGAGCGGATCGAGGGCGCCGAGCATATGGTGATGATCGACCAGCCGCGGCGGTTTCTGGCGGCCGTGGAGCGGTTCCTGGCCTAGTCGGCGTCGGGCTGGACGTCCGGATGGGCGGCGGCGAAGGCGGGGTGGCCCCCGGCCGCCTCGTCGATGGCCAGCAGACGCGGGAAGGCGTCGAGGGCGACGTTGAAACGCCGCGCCGAATAGATCTGCGGAATCAGATAGCAGTCGGCCAGGGTCGGGGCGGAGCCGAAGCACCAGCCCTTTCCATGCTGCGCGACCAGGGCCTCCAGGGCCGTGAAGCCGGGGACGATCCAGCGCGCGGCCCAGGCGTCGACCGCGGCCTGATCGGCGCCGAAGGTCTCCCGCAGCGCCTTGCCGACGCGCAGATTGTTGAGCGGATGGATGTCGCAGCCGATCAGGGCGGCCATGGCGCGGACATGGGCGCGCTCGACGGCGCCAGCGGGCAGCAGCGGCGGGGCCGGATGCGCCTCCTCCAGCCATTCGAGGATGGCCGGGCTCTGGGTCAGGACGGCGCCCTCGACCTCGAGCGCCGGGACCATGCCCTGCGGGTTCAGGGCGACGAAGGCGTCGGAGCGCTGGGTGCCGGTGCGCAGGTCGACGCCCTGCTGGTCATAGGAGAGGCCCTTGAGGTTCAGGGCGATGCGGGTGCGGTACGCCGCGCCCGAGCGCCAGTAGCCGTGCAGGATCATCGCGGCGCCATGGCGAAGGCCAGCGGCTGAAGCCCGCCGATGGAGGCCTGGACCCGGTCGCCGGGCTGAAGCGTGCCGACGCCCTCGGGCGTGCCGGTGAAGATCAGGTCGCCGGGCCGCACGTCCCAGAGTGTGCGCGCTTTGGCGAGGATTTCCTCGGGGTTCCAGACCATGTCATCCAGATGTCCGGACTGGCGGGCCTCGCCGTTGACCGACAGGGCGATGGGGGCGGCCGGGTCCGGCAGGGGGCCGAGGGTGACGGGGCCGCAGGGCGCCGACTGGTCGAAACCCTTGGCGGCGTCCCAGGGACGGCCCTTGTCCTTGGCCGCGGCCTGGATGTCGCGGCGCGTCAGGTCGCAGCCCACGGCCCAGCCGGCGATCGTCCCGTCCGCGCCGATGGCGCAGACCAGCTCGACCTCGTGATGCAGATTGGCCGTGGCCAGCGGATAGACGGGGTCGGCGCCGTCGCTCACCACCGCGTCGGCGGGCTTGGTGAAGAAGAAGGGTTCGGCCCGCTCATGGCCCATTTCCTTGGCATGGGCGGCGTAGTTCTGGCCCACGCAGAGGATGCGCCGGACGGGGAAGCGTTGCGGGCTTCCGTGAATCGGCAGGGATGGGGTCGGGGCAGGGTTAAACAGCCAGTCGGTCATGAGGCAGGGCCGAGGGGTTAGGGGTTAGGGGTTAGGGGCGAACGTTGATGGTCTAGCTGGTTCGGCACAAGACGCACAGGGATCGGCCCCCTAATCCCTAACCCCTAACCCCTCCAGAATGGTGCAATGCGGGAACCTGCGCCGTGCGGTGGCGTTCCGGCTTTGAATTCTCTATTTAACAGCCAAGCTTTAAACATCGGAGCGCGCATCATGGCCACGACCAAGGCGGCACGGACAGCCGTGAAGAACGATCTCAATACCCTGAAGGACGACCTGAAGGTCCTCGGCGCCGAGGAAAAGGCGCGTCTGCGCGAAAAGGCGACCGCCGCCGAATCCCGCGTGCGCGCCAAGGCCGCCGAGGCCGAAGCCCGTCTGCGCGAGCAGTCGGAAGTCCTGCGCGAGCGCGCCCGCGGCTATTACGACACCGCCCGCGTGCGGGGTCAGGAATATTACGACGAGGCGCAGGAGCGCTTCGACGAAGCCCAGCGCTACATCACCGAGCGGGTGCAGGAGCGTCCCGTCCAGTCGACCGCCATCGCGCTCGGCGTCGGCGTCGTGCTGGGTCTGCTGCTCGCCGGTCGTCGCCGCTGATGTTCGGCGGGGGGCTGGCCAGGAATCTGGTCAAGAAAGCCGTCACGGCTTCGGTCGTGGCGGGCGCCGCCCTTGTGGCGGTCCTGGCGCTGGGGGCGACGATCTTCTTCGCCCTTCTGATGGTCCTCGTGCCGCTGGCCGCCGCCGCGGTCACCTTCCTGCTGTTCGCCGTCGTCGCCATCGTCGCGGCCCTGATCTTCGCGAACAGGTCCGAGGCGGAAGAGGATTATGAGGAAGAGCCCTCCGGCCTCGGCGCCCGCGCCTACAGCCTGTTCAAGCAGCGGCCCATCCTGGGCACGGTGGCGGCGTTGGCGGGGGGCTGGATCTTCCTCAGGAACCCGGCCCTGGCCACCATGGTCGCGGCCGCCTTCACCGAGAAGCCCCACGGACGAAGCCGCCGGCGATAAAGGCGGAACGGCGCCCGGTCCGGAACGTTGATCCATCAGGCGCGGCGGTTGTCGCTCCTTTTTGAACAACCGCTCCGGAAGGAACCGCTGATGCTTCGTTGGGCCCTCATCTTTCTCGTTCTGGCGCTGGTCGCCGGCGCTCTCGGCGCCGGCGGCGTGGCCGGTCTGTCGATGAACATCGCCTATGTGCTGTTCGTCGTCTTCATCATCCTGCTGATCGTGCATTTCGTCACCGGCAGGGGTCGCCGCATCTAGGCGGACGACACGTCTGAAAGAACGAGGCCGCGGTCGCTCAGACCGCGGCCTTTTCCTTTTCGCCGGCCACGTTCGGATCGGGGGCGGTCGCCGTCTTACGCGTGTCCTGGCGGCGCGGCAGCTTCCACTGCTGGCCCGGCTCGAACCGTTCGCCGTTCCAGGCGATGGCCGTGACGGTGATCTGGTGCGCGTCCCACTCGATCTGGTTGAAGCTGGGCGGCGCGCCCCGCTCGCGATGCGACAGGGTCCCGCAGCCGACCGCGTACGAGCAGTGGTCGCCCAGGCTGATGGGCAGGGCGAAGGGCACATGGACGTGGCCGGTGGCGATGATGTCCACCCCGGCCTCGGCGAAGATCAGGGCGGCCGCGTCGCCGCGCTTGACGTCGCCCGTCATCGGGGTGCCGATCATCTCGACCAGCGGATGGTGGCAGGCCAGAATCCGCAGGGCCCCGACGGGCGCCTGGCGCAGGGCCTCGGCGGCCTTGCGCGTCTGCATCAGGTCGATGACGCCCTTGGACCAGTTCATCCGGGCCTGCCAGCCGCGCGCGGTGACCACCCCCCGCACCATCACCGTGGGGCTGAGGAACTGGTGGTCGTGGGCCGGGTGGCCGGTGGCCTTTTCGAACGCCTTCCACGGCGCGAACAGCCGGGCGAACAGGCTCCAGTAGGGCACGTCGTGATTGCCGACGATGACGAAACGCGGATCCGGCATCTGGTTGATCCAGCGCCCCGCCGCCTCGAACTCGTCGGGAAAGCCCTGCTGGGTGATGTCGCCGGTGATCAGGACCAGGTCGGGCCTGTTGGCGTGGGCGTAGTCCAGGGCGGCGGCGCAGGCGTGTTTGTGCTCGACCCCGAAATGAATGTCCGAGAACTGAAGGATGCGCCCCATCATACGGCGTCCTCCGCCGCCGGCGGATTGGGCGCCAGGGCCTGGAAGGCGTTGCGGATGAATTTCACCCTCGCCTCATGCGACAGCAGTATGGGTTCGCCGTCGATGACGGCGGGAATGCGCGAACGGGCGCTGACGGTGGCGCTGCGGATCGCCTTGGTGGTCACGGCCGGATCCTGACGCCAGTCGCTGAACACCGCGTGGGCGGCGAGGCGGAAGGCCTGGGCGGCGTCCGCCGGGTTCATGGCGGCGGCCTCGAGGCCCGTGTGCTCATCCATCACCCTCGAGATCATCGGGCTGATCAGCACCAGGGCCTCGGCGCGGCGCGGCGCCTTGCCGTCCAGGGAGAAGCGCATCTTGCCCGAGAAGGCGCGGCGCAGGGCGCGGCGGGCGTACATCCATGCCAGCTTCAGCTTGCCGTCGCGCACGGCCTCGCGCGCCGGGGCCCAGAGGGCGGGCGAGCCCAGGATGGCGGCGCAATAGAAGACCTGGGACACCTGGCCGTCGGACACCTCGCCCCCGGCCACGCACTGGGGCGCGCCTTCCTCGAGGGCCAGCCTGAGGGCCTCCTTCCAGTCGGCGGTGCCGTACAGGGCCTTGGGCAGCATGTTCATGGTCCCGCCCGGCAGGGGCGCGACCAGCGGCCCGTCGGGACCCGCGCGCGAGGCGATCGTCCCCGCCGTGCCGTCCCCGGCCAGGACGAACAGCACGTCCGGCTTCGCATCGAGGGCGGCCTGGATCTGGTCGTCGAAGCCGCTGGACTCCAGGGCGACGACCGAGGCCTCGCAGGCGTATTCGGCCAGGATGGCCTCCGCCTCCTGCGCGGCGGTCGGGCCGACGCTGCCCGAGGCCGGATTGACCAGCATGATGACCCGCCCCAGGGCGACATGGGGCGTCAGCACGCGCGGTTCGACGGCCGCGTCTTCTGGCGCGGCCGTCGGATCAACGGTCGGATTCAAGGCGTCTGTCATGCCGCCCGAACGCCCCGCCAAGGGCGATGTTCCGGCGGCCCGCCCCGAAGCGTAACTATTGCTTCTTGAGCTCGTCCGAAGCGGCGGCGGCGCCGGCCTGGGCGGCGTCGCCGGCCTTTTCCGCGGCGGCGACGGTCGCGTCAGCGGCCTTGTCTGCGGCCTCGGGCGCCTTGCCCCTGACCGTGGCGACGCCTTGGGCGATCCAGCCGTCCATGACAGCGCCGGCCTCGGCCAGCGAGCGCTCCTTGACGCCCAGCACGGCGGTCAGCACGCCGAACAGCGCCAGAAGGGTCACGATGATCCCCACCAGCGGATTGCCCCCGCGCCGCTTCGTGCGCGCCCACACCGGACTGTGTTCGCCATCGTCCGCCATGCGGACCGGTTCAGAAAAACGCATACAAGACCCCCGTCTCTTCCCATGAAGCATCGGCGCACGCGTCTGGCGCGGCGCCGTCCCAACCTGACACAGGCCGGACTCCCATCATAGGAGGGGAACCGCCACGCTTATCCAGCGTTCTCACCGCAGGGGCGAACCCAAGGGATGAAGGACATACCCATGAACAAGGCAATCATCGCGATCGCGGCTACCGGCCTGCTGGCCAGCGCCTGTGCAAGCGACGGCTACAGCAACGGCACGAACGAGACGGTTCGTCAGGGCGCCATCGGCGCGGGCCTCGGCGCAGTCGCCGGCGCCATCATCGGCAACAACGTCGGCAGCGGCAACGCCGGCACCGGCGCGGCCATCGGCGCCGTCGTCGGCGGCGCGGCGGGCGCCATCCGCGGCTCGCAGCAGGACCGCGCCAACCAGCAACGTTACCGGGACAGCTCGAACCGGTACTACTATTGCTATGACGGCCGCCAGGACGAATGCTACTGGGAGAACGGTCAGCGCCGCTACTAGGCGCAGGCTTTTCGCTTGAATATCAGGGCGGTTCGTCGACTGGCGGACCGCCCTTTCCATAAGGGCGACGGAGGGCTGATGATGAAACGTTCGATTGTGCTGCTGGGGCTGACGGCCGTGGTTGCGGCGGGGTGCGCCGCGCCGGGGTTCAGGAACCGGAGCGATCTGGTGGTCGAGCCGTCGGCCTGCACGGAAAAGCGGTTCGAGGTCTATTTCGCCGACAGCGAGGCGCGGCTGACCGAGCCGGCGCGGCAGGCGATCGGGCTGACGGCGGCCCAGTTGCAGGGCTGCGAGATCCGCAAGGTCCAGGTGCTGGGGCTGGCGGACGCCCGGGGCGGCGCGGCGGCCAACCTGAGCCTGTCCGAGCGGCGCGCCATCGCCGTGGCCGAGGCGCTGACGGCGGCGGGCTGGCCGGCCCCGGTGTTCGACGTCGAGGCGGCTGGCGACGCGGGCGCGGTGGCCGAGAGCGGGGTGCGCGAACCTATGCGCCGCCGCACCGAGGTCCTGATCGACGCAGTCCCCCGCAGCTGAGGTGACGCGGCGGGGGCGGGACGGCTAAGGTCGCCCCGACGCCTTCCGGAGCCCGCGTGTCCCTGTTTTCCAGAATTCTGATCGCGGCCCTGCTGTGGCTGACCGCCGGCGCCGCCATGGCGCAGGCCGGGCCGCAGCGGACCGAGCGGATCGAGGCCGAACTGGTCCCGATGTCGGCCTGGGCCGCGCCGGGATCGACGGCCGTGGTGGCGGTCAAACAGACCATACAGCCGGGCTGGCACACCTACTGGCGCAATCCCGGCGATTCCGGCGGGGCGACGACCCTGAGCTGGACCCTGCCGCGGGGCGTCCGCGCGGGAGAGATCGTCTGGCCCCTGCCCCAGAGGCAAAGGCTGTCGGGGCTGATGAACTACGGCTATTCCGGCGAGGTCTTCCTGCCTGTTCCGGTCGAGATTCCGGCGACGGCGCGAGCGGGGACCCGCCTGCCGCTGACGGTCAAGGCGCTGTTCTTCGTCTGCAGCGCCGAGATGTGCGTGCCAGAGGAACTGACCTTGGGGCTGGACCTGCCCGTGCGCGAGGGCGCCGCGCCGCCGGACCCGCGCCACGGGGCGGCGATCACCCGCGTGCTGGAGACGGCGCCGCGGCCCGCGGGGATCGAGGCCCGGGTGGTGATGGAGAACGGCGCCGTGGTGTTGAGCGCCGCCGGAGGACCGCTGGCCGGGCGCGATCCGGGTGCGAGCTATTTCTTCCCGTTCGAGGGCGGGATCGTCGACCATCCGGCGGCCCAGACGGGCGCATGGGGTCCGCAGGGGCTGACGCTGCGGCTGTCGCCCGGCGGAGCGACGCGGGCGGATGGTCTGACCGGACCGGTCGCGGGCGTCCTGGCCACCGCCCACGGCGCCTGGGAGATCACCGCCGAACAGGGCCCCGCCCTGGCGGGCACCTCCGGATCCGGCGATCTGGCGGCGGCGACCGACGGCGGCGCCGAGGCCGAACCGGCCACGGAGACCGGTGTGGCGACCTTCGTCCAAGCGGTGGTCTTCGCCATTCTGGGCGGGCTGATCCTGAACCTGATGCCCTGCGTCTTCCCGATACTGGCGATGAAGGCCGCGTCGCTGGCGGCCTCGGCCCATGATCCGCGCCATGCGCGGCGGGACGGGCTGGCGTTTCTGGCCGGGGTGCTGACGACCTTCCTGCTGCTGGCGGGCGTGCTGCTGGCCCTGAGGGCGGCGGGCGAGGCCGTGGGCTGGGGCTTCCAGCTGCAGTCGCCGCCGGTGACGGCGGGACTGGCCCTGCTGATGCTGGCCGTGGCCCTGAACCTGTCGAGCGTGTTCCACGTCGGCGCCGGCCTGCAGGGGGCCGGATCGGGGCCGCTGGCGCGCCTGCCGGGCGGAGTCGGCGCCTTCTTCACCGGCGCCCTGGCCGTGGTGGTGGCCGCGCCCTGCACCGCCCCCTTCATGGCCTTCGCCCTGGGCGCGGCCCTGCTGATGCCCTGGCCCATGGCGCTGGTGGTGTTTCTGGGACTGGGGCTGGGTCTGGCCCTGCCCTACCTGGCCGTCAGCCTGACGCCGGGGCTGTTGGGACGCCTGCCCAGGCCCGGGCCGTGGATGGAGCGTCTGAAGGGGCTGCTGGCCTTCCCCCTGTATGCGACGGCCCTGTGGCTGGCCTGGGTGTTCGGGCGGCAGGCGGGGGCGGACGCCCTGGGCCTTCTGTTCATCGCGGGCGTGCTGCTGGCGTTCGGCCTGTGGCTGCTGGGGCAGGGCCAATCCGAGCGGATGGCGGGGCGGCGCGGGGTGCTGCATCTCACCGCAGGCGCCCTCGCCCTGCTGCTGGCGGCCGGGGCCCTGATCGCGGCCGCGCGAACGCCCGTCCCGACCGGCGAGGGTCCGGCGGCCGCCGAGGGCGCGGGGCCCGTCAGCGCGCCCTGGTCGCAGGCCGCCGTCGAGGCCGCCCTGGCCGAGGGCCGGCCGGTGCTGGTCAATTTCACCGCCGACTGGTGCGTGACCTGCAAGATCAACGAGCGGACCGCCCTGACCTCGCCCGGCGTCACGGCGGCCATGGAGCGGTCGAACGCCCTCTATCTGGTCGGCGACTGGACCCGGCGCGACGACGCCATCACCGCCGAACTGCAGCGCCACGGACGGTCGGGCGTGCCCCTGTATCTGCTGTATTCCCCGGGTTCGGCCGAGCCGCGCATCCTGCCCCAGCTGCTGACCGAGGGGGTCGTGGTCGAGGCCCTGAAAACGGCCGGAGACTGAACGGCCGCCCCGCTTGTGGCGCCGAACGAGCGGGAATCGGCCAATCCGGGCGGGGCCAAGGTCATTTCAGGGCGCGCGAAACAAACCGACATGCGTCGTGTTAGCCATTCGGTGCGAGCCCTCCCCGCTCGCTTTGACAAGGCAGACATCATGCGAAAGACCGCGCTCCTCACTGGCGTCGCCGGCCTGTTCCTCATGACCGCTCCCGCGTTCGCCCAGGACAGCACGGCCCCGCAAACCCCGCCGGCCCCCGCCGCCGCCGAACAGGCCGCCCCGGCGCCGACGCAAAACCTGACCCTGCAGCCCGGATCCGACGTCAAGGGCTCGGACGGCGTCGTGCTGGGCAAGCTTGACGGCGCCCGCAACACCGAAGCCGGCCAGGAACTGACCGTGCGCGGCGCCGACGGCGTGCTGCGCGGCGTTCCGGTTTCCGGCGGCGTGCGCCAGGACGGCGCCGGCGTCGCCGTGGGCTGGACCAGCGCCCAGTTCGCCGCCGCTGCCGCCATCGACGACGCGGCGACCCCGGTCGACGAACCGGCCGCCGAGTCGGATGAGGCCGCGGAGCCCGCCGAGCCCGCCACGCCGGCCACGCCTGCGACCCCCGCCGATCCGGGCGTGACGCCGGCGACCCCCGCCACTCCGGCGACGCCTGCGACTCCGGCCAGCCCGGACCATTCGGGCCACACCGGCGCGACGCCGGCGCCCGGCGAAGGCCAGAAGCCGGACGACAAACCCGGCGCCTGATCGATCTGATCGAAGCGTAGAATAAAGGGGCGGCTCCGAAGGGGGCCGCCCTTCCGCATTTCAGCGAGTCGCGACCGACAACCGACACACCGGAGGGGCGCTATGGGTGGAAAGCGGACGTCGACTCAGCAACTTGCCTGCGAAGGCATCATTGCGGAACCTCGCCCGCTCTCACGATCACCTTTTCGGGCCCGCGTGTCGCCCCGACCTGAACCCACGTCGGAGTATAGCTAAAGTCGGCGGCGAGCCTTCCCGTTCGGAAGGTGACCGTCGAGCCGAGCCCATCACGGCCGCATGCGACCGAAATGTCGTCAAGCGTCTGGTTGGCCAATGCCTGATTGATGCGTTGGTCAATCTCCGGGTCCGCGCCTTGTCCGAGGTCGAAGTTTGAGACCTCGGTATGCCTCGCTTTGACTGAAAGATCGAAAGACGGTCTCGTTTCCAGACAGTCATAGACGTAGCTGGCCGTCCAAGAGGAAGCGATGAATGGATGTCTGGCCATCACGACAGGTTCCTGGGCCAGCAGCGGCGTTGGAACGAGACCACTGGCCACCAGACACGCCCCCGAAATCGCGCTTCGCATAAACATGTCAGACTCCAACTCGATATTCCTCCAGTCTGTCGGGGCTTTGGCGACCTGTCACGCCACACTGGGTGGCGGTGCCCACAGTCGGGGCCCGCTGAGCGGCGCAATGTCCGCAATGGGTCGGGAAGCCAACAGTCACCTGAGGGTGAGGAGCGGACGTTGCGCCGCGTGGTGATCCGAGGCCATGTTAGGCCCATGAATTCACTTGCCCCGGGACGGTCATGACGTTCCAGCCGTTCGGCTTTCCGTTCGATATCAACTCGACGCATCAACCTTCCGATGTGAAGGACGCCATACGCAGCGGCAGGAAGCCGTTGTTCGATCAGCAGGACGGCGCACGCGGTTGGGTCGCCGGGCCATTGATCTGTCTGTGGTTCAGCGCGTTTGACCGACAGGGACCGATGTTGCTTGGTTGGATTTCTCAAAGCCCGTCAGGGACGAGAATTGTGGGGCGCGCTGGGTCCGACCTGAACGGTTTGCTGATGCTGATTGCGACGATGCCGGTCATGACATTCGCCGTCTATCGCATGGTGTCTTTGGGCGACTACCCCATCGGCAGGGTCCTGATTGTGAGCGTCTTTTACGTCGCGATTTGCGCCGTTGTGCTCTTTTCGAAGCACAGGCTTCGGCGGGAAGCGAAGCCACTTGTTGGGTTCTTGAGGGACGCAGCGACGAGGCGATAGCCAATGTCCACTATGGGTCGGGAGCCGACTCTCCCTTGAGGCCCGGACGCGGACCTTTCCAATGCCTCGTTCAAGGGCCTCCGCGTTTCGCGTCCGCGATAATCTTGTTCAGGCCGTAGATCTGCATCAGCGCGACTGCCGCAAACAGGACGAAGCAGCCTTCGTATGACCAACGAAGGTCCGCAAGGGGTCGGGAAGCGGCCGTCGCCTGAGGGTCGATGGCGGACGGTCAGGCCGATGCGGCCTGCCGACATTCCCGTCGGCGGCCGGCCGGACCTGAAGAAGGCTACTCCCTGGGCTTCGCCCCGCCCTTCGTCGCCCGCTCCACCACGGCCTTGCCTGCGTCTGTCTGGGCCAGCCCCTCCAGCATCGCTCCAAGGGCCTGGCCGCCCTTCGCGCTGAACACGTCGGTGATGCTGTTCATGCCCGCGGGCACGTCGCCGCCGGTAACGATCACCTTGATGTCGGCGGCGCTCAGGGCCTGGGCCTGGGCGACGCCCACGGTCTGCCCCGCCTTGATCTGCTCCACGCGCACCAGGTAGGTCTGGTAGCCTTCGTTGCCGCCGATCTCCCTGGCGAGTTCGATCTGCGTCGAGACCGGCGCCAGAAGCAGCAGCCGCTCGGCTTCGGCGCGGCTCTGGCCCTGCGCCAGCAAGCCTTCGGCGTCGAGCTTCTGCTGCGCCAGCGTTCCCTGCGCGACCAGCTCCAGTCGCTGACGTTCAGCCTCAGCGCCGATGACCTGCTGTTGGCGCTGTCCCTCGGCCCGGATGACCGTGACCTCGCGCTCCTGCGCGGCCTGGACTTCCGCGACCCCCTTGGCGATGTCGGCGGCGCGGGTATCGGCGACCCGCTTCACGTCCATCTCGCGTTCGGTGGTGTCCTTCTGGGCGACCAGAACTTCCTGCTCGGCGACCTGCTTGGCGATGCCGACCTGCTTTTCCTGCTCGGCCGTCCGCATTCCGACCTGCTGCAGGGCGTCCTGCTGATTCACCTCGACGATGCGTTCGGCCTCGATTTCCTTGGTCCGGGCCATCTGGCTGTTCATCGCCACGGCCTCCCGGCTCTCGCGATCGATGCGGGATTTCTCCTTCGCCATGATGTTGGCGATGACCTGCGAATTGGCGCTGTCGCGGATGTCCATGAACTCGATGTTCTTGACGGTCTCGACGCCCCACGCCTGAAGCTGTTTGTCCACCTGGGCGGTAAAGGCCTCGGCCAGGGTTGATCGGGCCTCGAGGATGTCTTCGAGCTTGTGGGTGGCCAGCACGTTCCGGACGGCGCCCTGAAGGATGCCGGACAGCTGGTGTTGCAGCTCGTCGAAATTTGCGACCTTTTCCGCCGCCGTGTCTGACTCTGCGATCCGCATGAAGGCCTGCACGTCCACGCGGAACGGGAGGCGCCCGGTGTCGTAGGCTTCGTAGTCTTTCAGGTTCACGTCAAAGATGGAGACCGGGAATTTGGTCACCAGCACGCCGATGCTGGGCAGGAAGGCCGGCCACTCGTAGTAGACGTTTCCGGCCTCCAGACTGGCGCCGTAGCTGACGCGAGACCGTCCGCGCTGGACGATGTGAACTTCGTTGGTCGGGACCACCCGGCGCAGAACAAGCGCCATCAGGAACCCGATGGCGAACACGCCGAGCGCTACGCCGCCGGCAACGAAATACATGATCATGTGATCCCCCGATACTCGCCGGACTATGTCCATAAAAGCCGGGAGCCGCAACTATCGCGGGAGGCTGCGCGGCCGCCGGCCCGGCGGCCCGGACCCGCATTGCTGCGGTTGCCGCATTCCGCCATGCTCCGCCGATGCATCCCTTTCCGCCACCGGACGCGCTCGCCTTTCTCGTGGGAAAGGAGATCGGGCAGATCGCCCTCGATCCGTGGGGCGCCCAGTTCCGGTTCAGTGATGCGGGCTGCATCTCGATTGGCGGGAAGTTCGAACACCTGGATGCGACGGGCCAGTCCCGCTCCCATCAGGACTGTGACGAGCAGGATCGGGGTCCGGTGTTCTTCCGGGATTTGCTCCAGCAATCCATCGTCCGTGTCGCCGTAGAGCCTCTGCTGCTCACGCTCACCTTCACGAACGGCTCGGTCCTTCGCATCTACAGCGATGAGGGGCCTTACGAGTGCGGCCTCATATCTCGATCAGACGATCCCGCCGACGCCATGGTTTTTTGATTGCGGACGTCCGCAACGGGTCGGGAGCGGCCTCGAACCTCAGGCCGGATCGTCGCCCGCCCGGGGCAAGGAAAAAGGGCGGCTCCGGATGGAGCCGCCCTCTGTCGTCTCAACGAGCGAGGCGTTTATGCGCGTCGCTTGACCAGGCCGACCAGGAACAACAGCAGGCAGGCGCCGAGGAAGGCGACCAGCAGCGTGATCAGGTTGAAGCCGCCGACCGGAATGCCCAGAAGGTTGCCGGCGATGAAGCCGCCCAGAAGGGCGCCGATCACGCCGACGATCAGATTCGTCAGCAGACCGTGGCTGCGGCCCATGACTTTTTCAGCCAGCCAGCCGGCGACGATGCCGATGACGATCCAGCCAATGATTCCCAAACCCATGTGGAGTCTCCCTTGAAGCCCAATGCTCTGGGCCGTTAATGCGCGTGAAGCGTTACGGTTGCGCGCAACCCGCAGAACGTCGCTCACTCACAATCCCCCCTGACGCGAGCGCGGCACGGCGCTTGCCGCGTGCAGGGCGAGCCGTCCCGCTTCGGGACAGCCTGCCAAGATGGGGAATAGGGCCATGGCCACCGACATCGACCTGCACCTGGGACGCCGCCTGCGCCGCCGCCGGCGCCTCCTGGGCCTGACGCAACAGCAGCTGGCCAATCAGGTCGGCATCCGCTTCCAGCAGATCCAGAAGTACGAATGCGGCGCCAACCGCATCTCGGCCGCCCGCCTGTGGCAGCTGGCCGAGGCGCTGGAATCGCCGGTCAGCTATTTCTACGACGGTCTGGAAGAGGCCATCGAACGCCGCGAGGCCGCCAACCAGGGCGGGGAGATGTTTTCCCGCAAGGAAACGCTCGACCTGATCCAGGCCTATTATCAGCTGGACGAGAAGCCGCGCCGCCGCCTGCTGGACCTGGCCAAGTCGCTGCACGTCGAGGCCGACGCGGCCTGAGTTATCCGGTGACATGACGGCGGGGCTTCAGTATCCCGCCTGTCATGACTGAGTACGAACTGTTCGCCGTCGACCTGGCCCGCGAGGCGGCGCGCGTGTCCCTGCCGTATTTCAGGGGCGACTATGCGCAGTCGGACAAGGGCGGGCCGGGGGCGTTCGATCCGGTCACCCAGGCCGACCAGGAGGCCGAGGCGGCCATCCGCAAACTGATCGCGGCCCGCTATCCCGACCACGGGGTGATCGGGGAAGAGTATGGCGAGGACCGGCCGGACGCCGACCACGTCTGGATCCTGGACCCGATCGACGGCACCCGCGCCTTCATCGCCGGCCTGCCGCTGTGGACCAATCTGATCGCGCTGAGGAGCGAAGGCCGCCCGACCGTGGGCGTCATCGGCCAGCCGTGTCTGGACGAGATCTTCCTGGGCGGGCCTTCGGGCGCCCGGCTGCTGAAGGCGGGCGGGGAGACGCCGCTGGCGGTGCGGAGATGCGCCAGCCTGAACGACGCGATCATCGCCACCACCGATCCCATGATGTTCACCGGCGCCGAACTGGGCGCCTGGACCCAGGTGCGGGCCGCCGCGCGCCTGGCCCGGCTGGGGTGCGACGCCTACGCCTACGCCATGGTGGCGGCCGGGCGGATCGATCTGGTCGCCGAGAGCGGGCTGAAGGTGTGGGACTGGTCGGCCCTGGTCCCGGTGATCGAGGCGGCGGGCGGCGCGGTCAGCAACTGGCGCGGCGAGACGCCGGACGGGACCGGCCAGATCCTGGCCGTCGGCGACGTGGGCATCCGCGAGCAGGCGCTGGTGACGCTGAGACGGGCGTCGCTCTAGGTCCCTCTCCGTGCATCCCGGCGAATGCCGGGATCCAGATCAAAAGCCCAGTCTCGCATGGAGCACCGTGACCGCTGATCCGGATATCGAGACATTGCATCTGGGTCCCGGCATTCGCCGGGATGAGCGGCGTTGTGGTTCAGGCCGCTTCGGTCGGTTCCGGGGCCGCTTCGGCCGGCAGGGGCGACAGGTCCTCGACGGGCGAGACATAGGCGGCCATCGCGTCGAATTCCTCGAGGAAGACCGCGCGCAGTTCGTCGGTCTCCATGATGACCTCGTGCTTCGAGCCCGCGACCTCGACATAGCGGCCGCGGCCCAGCCGTTTGGCGGCCCATTTGTTGGTCTGTTTCCAGACGCGGTCGTCCTCGCCGGCCTGGACGACGGCGACGGGGATATTCACCGCCTTCAGGGCCTTGGGCTTGAGCGCGCGTTCCCCGGCGTCGAGGCCCACGGCCAGCCAGCCCCAGGTCGGGCCGCCGACGGCCAGGTGCGGGCAGGCGTAGAGCTGCTGCCGCCATTGTTCGTAGCGGCTCTCGTCGGACGTCAGGGCGTCCTTGTCGAAGGTGTGGTCGAAGGGGTCGTCGGCGTCGTCCAGCACATAGTCCCCGGCCTTGCCGTGGCGCAGGTTCCAGCGGACGGCCAGCTTGACCGACCACATCGACCGCTTGCCGGTCCTGATGCGCAGCATGGGGCTGGACAGGATCGCGCCCGAGAAGCGGCCCTCGCCGCCTTCCAGGGTCATCAGATTGAACGTGCCGCCCATGGAATGGCCGACCATGATCCAGGGCTTGGGCGCGCGGGCTTCCCAGGCATCCAGCAGGCGGGCGTAGTCGTCGAGGAATTCCTCGACGGCGCGGGCGTGACCCTTGAGCCGGTCGGGCAGCAGGCGGGCCGACAGGCCCTGGCCGCGCCAGTCGTGGGCCAGGACGCACCAGCCGCGGGCGAGGAAATTGCCGATGACCTCGTAGTATTTCTCGATCGGTTCGGCGCGGCCGGGGCTGAGCACCACGGTGCCGCGCGGCTTTCTGGCGACGAGGGCCGAGGGGGTCCAGAAGGCGGCGCGCAGGCGCAGGCCGCCGGCGCCGCGGAACCATTCGCCGACCCCGCCCGGAGGCGCGGAGGCGCCCGGGACCCCCATCAGGGGCGCGTTGGCGGCATAGGCGACGGCTCGGTTCACTCTGGCTTCCTGAATCTCAAGGTCATGCGGTCACTCTCTCCGATGCGGTCATACTTCGACCGGTCGAAGGCCGGGTTCGGCGGCGAACCGCGCGGGGCGGTCAGCGACATCGGCGGCAGGGTCTCGACCCCGAACGGATGATCCTTGGTATCCCTTTCATTCGCGTTGATTTCCGACGCGGCGACGAAGGCGAAGCCCGCTTCCGCCGCCAGCTGTTTGACGAACGCTTCCTGGACGTATCCGTTCGCGGCGGCGGGGTCCTGATCTTCCTCGGGACCGAGGCGGTGCTGTTCGACGCCCAGGATTCCGCCCGGGCGCAAGGCGGCCCAGGCGTCGGCGAAGGCCTTTTCGGCGATGCCGGCGGCCATCCAGGCGTGGATGTTGCGCATGAACAGGACCATGTCGGCCGTGCCCGGAGCGGTGACCGGCCCCGAGGTGGGGCCGAAGGCGCTGAGCTCGATCTCGCCGTACAGCCGCTTGTCGGTGGTGAAGCGCTGCTGGAAGGCGGCGGCCAGCTGGACCTGGGAGGGATCGGCGCCGGGGCCGGTCTGGAAGCCGGCGGCGACGTATTTGCCCGCGCCCTCGGCGAGGTAGGGGGCCAGGATTTCGGTGTACCAGCCGCTGCCGGGCCAGAATTCGACGACGGTCATGCGCGGCTGAAGGCCGAAGAAGCGCAGCGTCTCCATCGGATGGCGGGCGGCGTCGCGCGCCTTGTCCTGGGCGCGCCAGGGACCGGCGACGGCCCATTCCAGCGAGCCCTTGGGCGGGCCGTCGGGCGTGGGCGGCGGTTCGGCGGTCTTTTCCTGGCGTCCGCAGGCGGCGAGGCCGGCGACCGCCACGACCGCCACGCCGGACAGCAGGCTGCGGCGCGATAGAGCCCCCTGGCGACGTTCGACGGATTCAGCCATGCACGGTCCCCGAAGGGCGGTCCTGTCCGATCAGGAAACGCCCCCGCACGCAGGGCTTAACCGTGTTCCCCAGGCCCGTCAAAACGGTTCCACCCATGGCGCGCCGTCAGGCCGGCTTGCGGAATCGCAGGGTCATGCGGTCGCTTTCGCCGATCGCGTCATACTCGGCCCGCTCGGCCTCGGTCAGGGGCGTGGGACGGTCGTTGGGATTGCCCTCGCGCGGGGCGCTGGTGCGAACGGGCGGCAGGGTCCAGACGCCATAGGGATGGTCGCGGTCGTCCTTCGGATTGGCGTTCAGCTCGCTGCGCCCGTCCAGCACGAAGCCTGCGGCCTGGGCGGCGTGAATGACATAGCTTTCAGAGACATAGCCGAACGGGGCGGTGGCGTCGGCGTTCAGGCCCTCGGCGCCGCGATGCTGTTCGACAGCCAGGACGCCGCCCGGCTTCAGGGCCTTGAAGAAGGCCTGCATATAGGGGGCCGTACGGTCCGACCGGTGCCAGTTGTGCAGGGCGCGGGCGACGACGACCAGGTCCGCCGTCCCGTCGGCCACGCCCATGCTTTCGACCGGACGGTTGACCGCGACATAGGTCCCGCCCGTGGCTGCGGCGTAGGGCTCGAGAATGTTGCGCCACCAGCCGGCGCGGCCGGGCTCGATCTCGACCACGGTCGAGCCGGGGGTCAGGCCCCAGAAGGTCAGGGTCTCGAACGGACGGCGGTGGACGTCGCGGGCCACGTCGGCGGCGGGGCGGGCGTCGGAGCCGACGGCGGCCTGAAGCGCGGCGTCCTCCTGCAGGACCGGGGGCGTCATGGCGGCGCGGCGGACCGTGCGCTGGGCCGCCGTCTCGTTCAGGGCCGGGAGGGCCGGCAGGCTCTGCGCCGCGGCGATCGACGGCAGGGTCAGGGCGGCGGTCACGGCGAGGGTCAGCAGACGCATCGGAAGTCTCCACAAGGTGCGGCGGCGACCCTACGGCCTGTGCGCCCGGGGGCAAGCCTCACAGTCGGCAGGGCGACAGATGGGCGCGGTCTTGACGCCGCGAACAGGCTCCCCACATCGGATGCGAGGCCGCCGATCCCGGGGCCTCCAGACCGGACGGGGCCGAGCATTCGGACCGTCAGGGCTGAACTCCCACCGCCGTCCCGGGCCAAAACGCTGGGGCGGTTCAACCTTGCTGATCCTCAGGAGGATGACCCATGCGTACCTATGATTTCACCCCGCTGTACCGTTCGGCCGTCGGCTTCGACCGTCTGGCCAACCTGCTGGAAAGCGCCGCGCGCACCAGCCAGGAAAACGGGTGGCCGCCCTACAACATCGAGACGACGGGCGAGAACGCCTATCGCATCGAGATCGCCGTGGCCGGCTTCAAGCCCGACGAACTGACCCTTGAGGTCAAGGAAAACCTGCTGACCGTGACCGGCCGCAAGACCGCCAACGACGATGCAGGCGCCGGGCGCACCTATCTGCACCGCGGCCTGGCCGAGCGCGACTTCGAGCGCCGGTTCCAGCTGGCCGACTATGTGGTCGTGAAGGGCGCGGACCTGGTCAACGGTCTGCTGTCGATCGAGCTGAACCGCGAACTGCCCGAGGCGCTGAAGCCCCGCCGGATCGAGATCGGCGGCGGTTCGAAGCTGATCGAGGACAAGAAGGGCAAGGCGGCCTAGGCTCAAGTAGCGCGACCGCGCGATAGCCAAGAAGAGTGGAAGGGCGGCTCGCAAGGGCCGCCCTTTTTCGTGCGTCAGGGCTGGAGCGCGGGCGCGGGTTCCAGACCGCGCACGCCGTGGACGACGGCGTCGGTCAGGTCGGCCTGGGTCATGATCGCGCCGTGCAGCAGGGACCGGCTGAGATCGGCCCCGACCAGGACCGCGCGGTTCAGGTCGGCGCCCGACAGGTCCGTGCCGCGCAGGCAGGCGCCCGTCAGGTCGGCGGGCAGCAGGCGGTCGGCCGAAATCAGCAGCGGCCCCAGCTTGGCGCCGCGCAGATCGGAGCCGTTCAGCCGCGCCCGGCCCAGCCGCGCGCCGCGCAGGTCGGCGCCCTTGAGATTGACCGAGCGCAGGTCGGCCTCCTCGAGATGGGCGCCCTGAAGCTGGACCCCCTCCATGTCGAGGCCGTAGAAGACCGCCCCCTTGGCCGACAGGGCGGTCAGATTGTAGCCGTGGATCGAGCGCAGGGCGCGCAGGTCGACGCCGTCGAAGACGGAGGGCCGGCCCTGGACGCCGCCGGTCTCGCACCACTGGGCGTGTTCGGCCAGCATTTCGGCGGCGGGCATCTTGCCGACCGGCGCGCCGGCCGGGCGGTCGTCGGTCAGGCAGCCTTCCATCCTGGCGCCGTCCGTCCGCCACATGGCCATCTTGCAGCCCACCAGCACGGCGTCGCGCATGTCGGCGCCCGAGAGATCGGCGCCGGACAGATCCGCGCCCGCCAGATCGGCGCCCCGGAAGCTGGCCTGCTTCAGGTTCGCCCGGACCATCTTGCAGTCCTTCATGATGGCGTCGGTGAAGTCGGCGGCCACGGCGACGATGCCGGTCAGTTTCGAGCGTTCGAGGTTGGCGCCGGCCAAGCAGGCGCCCTGGGCCTGGGTGTCCTGACGCGACTTGGCCTCGACCACGCGGAAGCCCAGCTTGGCGTCGGCGGCGGCGATGGTGCCCTCGCGCAGGTCGGCCTCGAACAGGTCGGCGCCCGAGAGGTCGGCGCCGCGCAGGGAGGCGCCGCGCAGATCCGCCCGGCGCATGCTGGCGTCGACCAGGACGCAGTCCTGCATGTCGGCGCCGAAGAAGGTGGCGTTGTCGAGCTTGGCGCCCGTCAGATCCGTCCCGTGCATGCAGGCGGCGGCGAAGTCGGCGTCGGCCAGATTGCGGCCCGCGAGGCTGAGGCCGGACAGGTCCATCCAGGCGAACACGGCCCGGGCGCCGCCGGGTTTTGCCTGCCACAGCCTGTCGTGCCGGGCGCAGATGGCGTCCAGCTCGTTCTGATCGATGCGCTTTCTGGCGCTGGGGGATGCGGTGGGCACAGGCGACATCATCCCGTTCTGGCACAGCGGCGCTTAAGGAAGGTTGAAATGGTTACCGACGGAACCTTGTTCCCGCCTTACGCGACATACTGAACCCGCCGGGGTCAGGCGGTAAGCAAGCCTTGCGCCTCGAGCGCGTCGGCCAGTTCGCCGGGCCCGACCCAGACGCGGGTGTAGCCGGCCTCGCCGAGGCGCTGGAGTTCGGTGGTCAGGTCGGCCTTGGCCGAGGCGGCGAAGCGGGCGTCATAGCCGGCGCCGTCCTCGCTGACGCGGACCATGGGGCGGCCGGTCTCGACCCGGTGCAGATAGCCCTCGTAGAGAACCGCCGCCTCCTGGGCCAGAAGGCCGGTCTCGACCTCGAGCCCCGCCTTCTTCAGCCGCTCGACGCCCCGGCCCGAGGCGAAGGGCGAGGGATCGACGGCGGCGACGACGACGCGGCTGACCCCGGCCTCCATCAGGAAGTTGGAGCAGGACTTGCGGCCCGAGGAACGGGCGCCGCAGGGCTCCATGGTGACATAGGCGGTGGCGCCGCGCGCCCGGTCGCCGGCGGCGGGGGCGGCCTGTTCCTCGGCGTGGGGGCGACCGCCGGGGGCGGTGGCGGCTTCAGAGATTATCTCGCCGTCCCGGACGATGACGCAGGCGACGGCGGGGTTGGGCCAGGTCTCGCCCATGCGCGCCTTGGCCAGCTCGATGGCCCGGCCCATGAAGCGGATGTCGTCCGAGGCCTGTTTGGCGGAGGTCATGCGGGAAGCTCCGGCAGTTCGGTCGCCCGTTCCGCGTCCAGATACCGGGCCGCGACGGGCCTGAGGCCGGCGTCCAGATCGATCTCGAGCGGATTGCCGGTCGGGATCTCGACGCCGACGATCTGGTCGTCCGGCACGGCGAACAGGTGTTTGACGATGGCGCGCAGAGAGTTGCCGTGGGCGGCGATCAGCACGTCGTCGCCGGCCTTGAGCCGGGGCGCGATGGCCGCATTCCAGTAGGGCAGGACGCGGTCCAGGGTGGTCTTCAGGCTTTCGGTGTCGGGAATGGTCTGGCCGGCGTAGCGCGGGTCGGCGCTGAAATCCCATTCTCCGCCGGGGGTCAGGGGCGGGGGCGGAATGTCGTAGCTGCGGCGCCAGATCTTCACCTGGGCGTCGCCGTGCAGGGCCGCGGTCTCGGCCTTGTCCAGTCCCGTCAGGCCGCCGTAGTGGCGCTCGTTCAGACGCCAGTCCTCGATGACGGGGACGTCCCGGAGGCCGGCGGAGTCCAGGGCCAGGGCGCCGGTGCGCTTCGCCCGGGTCAGGACCGAGGTGAACATGACCGCGGGATGGAAGCCTGCGTCGCGGATCAGCTCGCCGCCACGCCGGGCCTGGGCCTCTCCCTCGGCGGTCAGGTCGACGTCGACCCAGCCGGTGAAGCGGTTCTCGAGGTTCCACTGGCTCTGGCCATGGCGCAGCAGGATCAGGCGGGGCATTCACGTCTCCGGTCAGTCCTGCGGGGGTAGGACCGCCGGCGGCGTGGGTCAAGCCGATGTGACAGCGCCATGACCGCACGGGGCGGACGGCGAAGACCGCCGATACGCGGGACCGCATGAACGGCAATTGCGAAACCGCCGTCCGCGCCGTCGCCGCCGTTGCAGCCAAGTCGAGCAGCCGGCGTTGTTGTGGCCCCCGTTGTTGTGACGCGGGGGCCGCCTGCTATACCGGGCGCCGCTCTCCGACAGGACCCGATCATGATCAAGCCCCGCCAGGACCTTCGCCCCAACACGGCCGAATACGAGACCGTGCCGCTGGTGAAGCCGACGGGGTTCCGTGAGTACGACGCGCGCTGGATCCTGGAGAAGGAGATCAATCTGCTGGGCATCCAGGCCCTGGGTCTGGGACTGGCCACCTATGTCCACGAGATCGGCCAGACGCCGCGGATCGTGGTGGGCCACGACTACCGCTCCTATTCGCTGGCAGTGAAACAGGCCCTGACCCTGGGCCTGCTGGAAGGCGGAATGGAGGTGCTGGATATCGGCCTGGCCCTGTCTCCGACCGCCTATTTCGCCCAGTTCGAACTGGACGCGCCCTGCGTGGCCATGGTCACCGCCAGCCACAACGAGAACGGCTGGACGGGCGTGAAGATGGGGGCCCAGCCGCCCCTGACCTTCGGCCCCGACGAGATCGGCCGTCTGAAGGACATTGTGCTGCACGGCGAGGGCGTGGCGCGCAAGGGCGGGTCGCTGACCCGGGTCGAGGGCTTCCGCGAGGCCTATCTGGCCGACATCGTTTCCAAGGTGAAGCTGACCCGGCCGATCAAGGTCGTGGCCGCCTGCGGCAACGGGACGGCGGGCGCCTTCGCCCCCGAGGCCCTGCGCCGGATGGGGGCCGAGGTGATCGAGATGGACACGGAACTCGACTACACCTTCCCCAAATACAATCCGAACCCGGAAGACCACGCCATGCTGATGCAGATGGCGGCCAGGGTGCGCGAGACGGGGGCCGACCTGGCCCTGGGCTTCGACGGCGACGGCGACCGCTGCGGCGTGGTGGACGATACGGGCGAGGAGATCTTCGCCGACAAGATCGGGCTGATGCTGGGGCGGGACCTGAGCGCGCTGCACCCGAACGCGACCTTCGTCGTCGATGTGAAATCGACGGGCCTGTACAAGACCGACGAGGTCCTGAAGGCGAACGGGGCGACCACCGTCTACTGGAAGACGGGGCACAGCTACATCAAGCGCAAGACGGCCGAACTGGGGGCGCTGGCCGGGTTCGAGAAGTCGGGCCACTTCTTCTTCAACGCGCCGCTGGGCCATGGCTATGACGACGGGATCGTCGCGGCCGGAGCGGTGCTGGCGATGCTGGACCGGAACCCCGGGAAGAAGCTCAGCGAGCTGAAGGCCGCCCTGCCCGACGCCTGGACTTCGCTGACCATGTCGCCGCATTGCGACGACGAGCTGAAGTACGAGGTGCTGGAGCGGATCGTGGCCGAGTATCAGGCGCTGGCCGACGCGGGCGGCTCGATCCTGGGGCGCAGGATCGTCGAGGCCATCACCGTCAACGGGGTGCGGGTGCATCTCGAGGACGGGTCTTGGGTTCTGGTCCGCGCGTCCTCGAACAAGCCCGAGCTGGTGGTGGTGGTCGAGAGCATGCGCTCGGCCGACGACATGCGGGCGCTGTTCCACGAAGAGGTGAAGCCGCGGCTGGCGAAGTATGCCGAGATCGGGGCGTATAATCAGGAGATCTGAGGCGGCGCGTCCAACCCTCCCCGTCATTCCGGGGCGCTCGAAGAGCGAACCCGGAACCCAGGGGACTCGCGCCCAAGGTTGACGAGGCCGCCTTTGTGTCCAGTCACCTGGGTTCCGGGTTCCTCGCTGCGCTCGGCCCCGGAATGACGAAAGTGAAGGGTTAGCGAGGCGCCCGCTTGGCCAGGATTCGCTGCAGGGTGCGCCGGTGCATGCCCAGCCGCCGCGCCGTCTCCGAGACATTGTGGTCGCACAGCTCATAGACGCGCTGGATATGCTCCCAGCGGACCCGATCGGCGCTCATGGGGTTGTCGGGGGGCTCGGGGGCCTCGCCGGTGGAGAGCAACGCCTTGACCACGTCGTCGGCGTCGGCGGGCTTCTGCAGATAGTCGACGGCGCCGGCCTTGACCGCCGCCACGGCGGTGGCGATGGCGCCGTAGCCGGTCAGCATGACGATGCGGGCGTCCTCGCGCCGGTCGCGGATGGCCTCGACGATCTTGAGGCCGTTGCCGTCCTCGAGCCGCATGTCCAGCACGGCGAAGGCGGGGACCGAGGTCTTCAGCGCCTCATGGGCCTCGGCCAGCGACGCCGCCAGGGTGACTTCGAACCCCCGGCTTTCCAGCGCGCGGCCCAGACGGGTGCGCAGGGCGTTGTCGTCGTCCAGCACCAGCAGGGTCTTGTCGGCGAGGGCGGCGATCCGGTCTTCGGCGTCGGGCATCTTGCGTCTCCTGCGGGCTCAAGTCGGTAACGGCGAAGCTGCGGTCAAGGTTCAGGGCGGGGGGTGCGACATCACGACGAGACCTCGAGCGCGGGCCGGGGCCAGCGCACGGCGACGCGCGCGCCCCTGGGCTGGCCCTTGCCGCCGTCCCCCGCCCCGGCGAAGACCTTGCCGCCGGTGCGCTCCAGCAGGGTGCGGGCGATGAAGAAGCCCAGGCCCATGCCGCCCTGGCTGGGGGCGATGGCCTCGGGCGCAGATTCGGGCGTGGGAGCGGGCGCGCCCTTCTTCCCCTTGCGGCCCGGAGCGGCGGAGGCGACCGAGGCGGCGATCTGGGCGGCGAGGGCGCGGCGGGCCTTGCCCTGCGGGCGGCTGGTCACATAGGGCTCGCCGAGGCGGGGCAGGATGTCGGCGGGGAAGCCGGGGCCGTCGTCGACGACCTCGATCTCGATGAAGCCGGCGTCGACGACGGCGCGGACGCGGACTGTGGACGTGGCGAAGTCGGCGGCGTTCTCGACCAGGGTCGACAGGCCGTGGATCACCTCGGGCAGGCGGCGGATACGGGGCGCGGGCTCGCCCGAGGCGGTGCGGACCTCGACGGTGAAGGCCAGGTCGAAGCCGCGATGGGGCTCGATCACCTCTTCCAGCAGGGCCTTCAGACCGACGACGGCGAAGGCGGAATCGCCCTCCTCCGGCTGCTGGGACAGTCGTTTGAGGATGTCGCGGCAGCGTTCGGCCTGCTGCAGGATCAGGGCGGCGTCCTCGGCGGCGCCCCCGCCCTTGGCCGAGGCGCGCAGCAGTTCCTTGGCGACCACCTGGATGGTCGCCAGCGGCGTGCCCAGTTCGTGGGCGGCGGCGGCGGCGAGGCCTCCAAGCGCGGCCAGCCGCTGTTCGCGCTGGAGGACGTCCTGGGTCGTGGCGAGGGCCAGTTCCAGCTTCTCGGCGTCGGCGGCGACGCGCCACGCATAGGCCGAGGTGAAGATCACGCCGGTGAACAGGGCCAGGCCGATGCCGAAGCGGTAGAGGGGCGGCAGGTTCAGCTCGGTCCCCGCCTGCCACGGCAGGGGCATGGAGAAGAAGAACAGGGTGGTGGTGGCGACCAGCACGAGGAAGCCCATGAAGGCCGCCTGACGGCCCGGCAGGGAGGCGGCGGCCACGGTCACGGGGGCGACCAGCAGCAGGCAGAAGGGGTTCTGGAGGCCTCCGGTCAGGGCCAGCAGGATGGACAGCTGCAGGATGTCGAAGCCCAGATGCGCCGCCGTCATCCGCCCGTCGGGCAGGGATCCGTCGGTGCGCTTCAGCCGGGCGGTGGCGTTCAGGTTCATCGCCACGCTGGCCGCGATCACGGCCAGACAGCCCCACAGGGGCAGGTCGAAGTGGAAATACAGGGTGGCGATTGCGACGGTGGCCGTCTGGCCCGCGATGGCCATCCAGCGCAGGATGACGAGGGTGCGCAGGCTCAGGCCCCGGCTGCGGCGCGGCAGGTTGCGCCAGCCGGGGAAGCGGCCCTCGTCGGGCGCGGGCTGCGGCAAGGGAGGCTCTTGGGACAGGCTCACGCCTCTTCTATAGACCGGACGCGCGCGGGCGTGCGCGTTTTCGAGAGGACCATCATGCCGCGCCGTTCCATCCTGCTGTTCGCCGGCGTCTGCATCGCCATCGCCGCCGCCCTGGCGATCACGACCATCGTGGTGGTCAAGCAGCGCGAGGGGGCGATCGCGCCGCTGGAGACCTCGACCGGCCAGCCCTCGGTCGGCGGGCCGTTCCAGCTGGTCAATCAGGACGGGCAGCCGGTCGACCAGACGATGCTGGACGGGAAATGGTCGCTGGTCTTCTTCGGCTTCACCTACTGCCCGGACTTCTGCCCCACGACCCTGACGGCGCTGGAGGCGACGAAGCAGCAGATGGGGGACAGGGCGAAGGACGTGCAGATCGTCTTCGTCTCCGTCGACCCCGAGCGGGACACGCCGCAGGCGCTGAAGGACTATCTGTCGTCCGAGGGCTTCCCGCGCGGCGTCATCGGCCTGACGGGCACGCCGGAGCAGGTGAAGGCGGCGGCGGACGCGTACCGGGCCTATTACCAGAAGGTCGGAGAGGGCGAGGGCTACACCATGAACCACTCGCTGACGGTCTATCTGATGGGGCCGGACGGGAAATTCCGCACCGCCCTCGCCCACGATCTGGGGCCGCAAAAGGCCGCGCAGGTGATCGAACGGGCCATGGCGCGGGGCTAGGGCGCCACGGCCCGTTCAGGGATCAAGCCTTGCGGCTGACGGCAAGCTGGAGCTCGAGCCGCTTCAGTTCGCGGATCAGGCGGTTGGCCTGCAGCTCCGGCATCATCCCCAGCTTGATGATCAGGGACATCAGCAGCAGGACCGCCGCCGGCAGGCCCCAGTGAAGAGCGGACAAGGCCGTCTCCGCCTCATAGAAGCGCCAACCCGCCCACAGGCCGATGACGAACAGCGCCGCCTGGATGACGACCATCAGGCCGTTGACCCAGCCGTTGCGGCCGCCGAGCAGGCCGAAGGCCTGGGTGAAAAAGTCCGGCTCGCGGACGGTTTCGCGGAACAGGGCCTGTTCCTCGCCGTCCAGGGCCTCTTCGATCATCCGGTCGATATCCTTCATCGGTCTTCTCCTTCCAGAACGGCGCGAAGGGCGCGCCGCGCATGCATGAGGCGGGTCTTCACCGTGCCCGCCGGCACGTTCAGGGCCGTCGCCGTCCCGGCGACCCCCAGATCCTCGAGATAGAACAGGCCGACCGCAGCCCGCTGGGCAGGCGGCAGGCGGGCAAGGGCGGCGCGGAGCCGTGCGGCCGAGCCGGGGTCGGCTTCACCGAGCGGCTCCGATTCGTCGAAGGGCTCCGCGGCAACGGCGGCGGCCATCCCGCGATCCCGCTGAACCCGCCCGATCAGACGGGCGCAGCGGCGGGAAACGATCTGGAAGGCCCAGGCCGGGAAGGCCCGTTCGTCGCGAAGCCGGCCCAGACCCCGGACAATCTCGATCCACCCGTCCTGCGCCGCCTCGCGCGCCAGTTCCGGATCGCCGGTCAGACGCCAGGCGTGGGCCAGCAGTTTTTGCCGCCACCGCCTCGCCAGCAGTTCGAACGCCTTGCGATCTCCGATGCGCGCGGAAGCGACCAGATACTCGTCTAGAAGCTGCTCCCTTGTCCGGTCCATCGCGCCCTCGTCCCCGTCGGACAAGAGGTGCCGCCTGTTCGCCGAACGGTTCAATGAAATCGTGGAGACCGACGGACTTTCGCTTCGCCCGCAGGATGATTAAATCTTTTTGCAGTGCGATGCGTTGTATGTTGCCCTGCCGCGTAACGGCGGGGGCCGTCTCAAGGATTCCATGCTCTATTCGCTTCACGAGCTCGCCTATCACTCGGCGACGCCGTTCCGGTTCGGGGCCCAGATGGCCCGTCAGTTCTGGAGTTCTCCGTTCAACCCGGCTTCGGACACGGCGATCGGCCGCACGGCCTTCGCCTCGGCCGAGCTGTTCGAGAGCGTGACGCGCCGCTACGGCAAGCCCGCCTGGGGTCTCGAGACCATCCAGATCGACGGCAAGGACGTGCGGACGACCCAACAGGTCATCTGGTCCTCGCCCTGGTGCAGGCTGGTGCGGTTCGCGCGGCATATCGGCGATTTGAAGCGGGCGAAGAAGCCCACGGTCGCGCCGGCGGTGCTGATCGTCGCCCCGCTGTCGGGCCACTACGCCACCCTGCTGCGCGGGACGGTCGAGGGCTTCCTGCAGGACCACGACGTCTATGTGACCGACTGGACCAACGCCCGTCAGGTGCCGATGCTGGAGGGCCGGTTCGACTTCTTCGACTATATCGACCACGTCCGGACCATGCTGGCCCAGATCGGGCCGCGCGCCCACGTCGTCGGCGTCTGCCAGCCGGGACCGCCGGTGCTGGCCGCCTGCGCCCTGATGGCCGAGGACGAGGACCCGAACCGTCCGGCCTCCATGACCTTCATGGGTTCGCCCATCGACGCGCGCCTGTCGCCGACGGTGACCAACCAGCTGGCGGAGGAAAAGCCCTTCACCTGGTTCAGGTCGAACATGATCCACACCGTGCCCTGGCCCTATCCGGGCTTCGGACGGCGGGTCTATCCGGGCTTCGTCCAGCTCTACAGCTTCATGTCGATGAACGAGGACAAGCACGTCGACGCCCACCGCCGCTATTTCGAGGACCTGGTCTCGGGCGACGGGGACGGCGCGTCCAAGCACGAGGAATTCTACGACGAATATCTGTCGGTGCTGGACCTGTCGGAGGAGTTCTATCTCCAGACCATCGACATCGTCTTCCAGCAGCACCTGCTGCCGCGCGGCCTGCTGGAGCACCGCGGGCGCAAGGTCGATCTGACGAAGATCGCCGACATCGGCCTGATGACGGTCGAGGGCGCGAAGGACGACATCTCGGGCGTGGGCCAGACCCAGGCGGCGCACACCCTGTGCACCAGCCTGCCGGACAAGCTGCGCAAGCTGTACGTCCATCCCGAGGTCGGCCACTACGGCGTCTTCAACGGACGCCGGTTCCGCGACGACATCTATCCGGCGGTGCGCGACTTCATCGCGAAGAACGAGGCCCTGAGTGCAGTACCGGAACGGCCAGCGGCTGCCGCCTGAGAGCCCTGAACGGCTCGGCGTCGCCGCGAGGCTGTCGGTCAATCCGCGCGCCCGGCGGCTGTCGATCCGGATCGACGCCCGCGCCGGCGAGGCGGTGCTGATCGCCCCGTCCGAGCGCAAGCTGGCCGACGTCGTCGCCTTCGCCCGCACCAAGGCGTCATGGATGCGCGAGCGTCTGGCCGAGCGGGTTCACGGGACGCCGCTGGAGCCGGGCGCAATCATTGATCTGTTCGGACGGCCGACGCGGCTGGTGGGTGTCGGCGGCGCCGGGGCGGCGCGCCTGATCGACGGCGCCGACGGTCCGGTCATCCAGTCGGGCGGCGAGGGCGAGGCCTTCGCCCGGCGGGTCGAGAACCTGTTCAAGCGGCTGGCGCGGCAGGTGCTGGTCGAACGCACCGACCACCATCTGCGGACTCTCGGCCAGCGCCCGGTGAAGGTTTCGATCGCCGACACGAAGTCGCGCTGGGGCTCCTGCAGCCCGCACAACCGGTCGATCCGCTACAGCTGGCGCGTGATCATGGCGCCGCCCGCCGTGGCCGACTATCTGGCCGCTCACGAGGTGGCGCATCTGGTTCACGCGGATCACAGCCCCGCCTACTGGTCGGTGGTGCAGCGGCTGGTCGGCGACCACCGGCCGTTCCGGAAATGGCTGCGGGAGAATGGCCCCGCGCTGCACGCGGTCGGGCGTTAGGCTCGCATCCCTTTACCCCGTCATCTTCAGAAGAACAGCGGATCCGCCTTCTTCTCCGGCGGCGCGGCCGGCTCCGGACGCTGGTCCGGGGCGTCGCGCTGGGGCTGGGGCGCCGTGGGGCGGACCACCGGCGGGCCCGGTTCGGGGCGGCGCGGCTCCAGCGTGGGCTGGTCCTCGGGCGGGACGGCCTCGTCCGCCGGAGGGCTGTCGCCGAACAGGTCGCCGATCTCGCCCAGCAGGTTCTCGACCGGGCTGGGCGGCTGCCAGCCTTCCGGCATGGCCGGGCCGTTGGGGATGGCCGGGGCGTTCAGGCGCGGCAGGGCCGCCTCCATGAAGCCGCGCCAGATGGCGGCCGGGGACGAGCCCCCGGTGACGCCGCGCATGGCCGTATTGTCGTCCTTGCCGACCCAGACGGCGGTGACGAAGCCGCCGGTGTAGCCGACGAACCAGGCGTCCTTGTAGTCCGAGGTGGTGCCCGTCTTGCCCGCGATGTCGCGGCCGGCGATGGCCGCCGAACGGCCCGTGCCGCCGGTCATGACGCCGCGCAGCATCTGGTTCTGGTAGTAGAGGAAGGGGTTGGAGATCGCCTGGACCGAGCCGCCGTCGGCGCGGGCCGAGCGCTGGTAGATGACCCGGCCCTGCGGCGTGCGGATGCGGCTGATGCCGTAGGCGCGGACGCGCTTGCCGCCGTTGGCGAAGGCGTCATAGGCCTGGGCCATCTCGATGGGCGAGACCTCGACGGCGCCCAGGGCCATGGCCGGCTCCAGGCCGATGCGGCTGGTGATGCCGAGGCGGCGCGCGGTGCGGGCGACGTTGTCGCGGCCGATCTGGTCGGCGAGGCCGGCGGCGACCGTGTTCACCGACTGGGCCACGGCGTTGGACAGGCTCATCTCGCCGGCGAAGGTCCCCGAATAGTTGCGCGGCGACCAGTTGCCGATGCGGATGGGGGCGTCGTTGACCCGCGTCTCGGGCGTGTAGCCGCTTTCCAGCGCGGTCAGATAGACGAAGGGCTTGAAGGCCGAGCCGGCCTGACGGCGGGCGTCGACGGCGCGGTTGAACTGGCTGTCGGCGTAGGAGGCGCCGCCGATCATGGCGCGGACCCGGCCCTCGCCGTCCAGGGCCACCAGGGCCGCCTGCTGCACGCCCTTGGAGCGGTCGCGCACGAGGATGCGGTGGACGGCGCGCTCGGCCTGGGTCTGGAGGGTCAGGTCGAGGGTGGTCTCGACGATCATGTCCTCGGTCGGCTCGCCGACCAGTTCGCGGATCTGCTTGTCCAGCCAGTCGACGAAATACTGCGCGTGCTGGCTCGACAGGGTGCGGGAGACGCGGACGGGCGAGGCGGCGGCCTCGGCGCGCTGTTCGGGGGTGATGACCCCGGCGTCGACCATTTCGTTCAGGACCACGGTGGCGCGGACCCCGGCGCGCTCGCTCTCGGACACGGGCGAATAGCGCGACGGCGCCTTGAGCAGGCCGGCCAGCAGGGCGGCCTCGCCCACGGTCAGCTGTTTGGCGCTCTTGTCGAAATAGCGCTGCGACGCGGCCTCGATGCCGTATGCGCCGGCGCCGAAATAGACGCGGTTCAGATAGAGGGCGAGGATCTCTTCCTTGGAGAATTTCATCTCCAGCCAGACGGCCAGCATCAGCTCCTGGACCTTGCGCTTCATGTTCTGGTCCGGGGACAGGAACAGGTTCTTGGCCAGCTGCTGGGTCAGGGTCGAGCCGCCCTGGACGACGCGGCCGGCGCGCATGTTGGCGGCCATGGCCCGGGTCATGCCGACGGGGTCGAAGCCCGGGTGGTGGTAGAAGCGGCGGTCCTCGATGGCGATGAAGGCGGCCGGGACATAGTCCGGCAGGGCGTCGAGGTCGGCCGGCGGGGCCTGCTGGGTGCCGCGGGTGGCGATCAGGGCGCCGTTGCGGTCGAGGTAGGTGATCGAGGGCTGGCGATCGACATTGTACAGGGTCGAGGTGTCGGGCAGGTCGCGGGCGAACACCGCGAAGAAGACCACCAGGAAGATCAGCCCCCAGACGGCCAGGACGGCCGCCCAGTAGATCAGCCGCTGCACCGGGGTGCGCGCGGGCCGGGGGCCGCCGGCGTTGCCGCCGCGTCCAAAGCTGAAGCCGGAACCCGCCATGAAAACCTCACCTGACCCTGACCGGTCCTAGCCGATCAGGCCGCCGACGGAAACGCCCCCGCGTCATTCACAGGATCGTGAGGGACGTTTCCGCCGAAACCATGACGCTTCAGGCCCCTATTCTAAAAACGCGTTCACCTCGGCGGCGAACACGGCCGGCTGGTCCAGCATGATGAAGTGGGCGCTGTCGTCGATGCGCTTCAGGTTCGCCGCGGGCATGGTGGCGAAGGAGGCGCGGTAGATGCCGTCCACCATCTCATTGGTCATGCGCGGGTCGTTGAACCGGACGTAGAGCACCGTGGTCGGGGCGGTGATGCGCGGCAGCTCCGGGCGCAGGTCGGTGACGATCAGCTCGCGGAAGGCCGAGGCGGAGACCGCGCGGTCGCTGGTGGCGGCGTCCTCGAGCGGGCCGGCGCGCAGGGATTCCGTATTGATCATTCCGGTGACCGAGGCGGCGGCCTGCTGGCGGTAGGATTCCTCGGGGCCGTTGGCCATGGCGGCGTAGATCTGGTCCGCCGTGGGGGTGACGCTTTCAGCCGTGGCGCCGGGCGCGCCGAACATGGCCCCCATGAAGGGCACCATGTCCACGACCATCAGCTTGCCGACGCTGTCGGGATGGCGGGCGGCCAGCATCATGCCGATGGTGCCGCCCATGGAATGGCCGATGACGGCGGGCTTGTTCAGGCCCTTCTCGGCGATGTAGCGGGCCAGGTCCTCGGCGACGGGCGCGGAGACGGGGCCCGTGGCGTTGTCCTCGGCGGGCGCGCCGGCGAAGCCCTGGACGTGGATGCGGTGGACGCGGTAGCGGCCCTTCAGCTGTTCGGTCAGGCCGTTCCAGACCTCGGGCGAGGACGACAGGCCGGGGATCAGGATGACGTCGCCGACCGGATGCTCGGGCCCGTCGACGCGGACGTGGAAGCGGCCGGATTCGAAATCGGCGTGGGCGTGGCCGTGGGCGTGCCCCTGGGCGGCGGGCTGGTGATGCTGGTGCTCCTGCGCCACCGCCGGCGCGGCGATCAGGCAGAGGGCCCCGGCGAGGGCGGCGGCGGCGGTCATGGTCTTCATGGTTCGATCCCCGGAATGAACGGGCGACGCGCCCGCTTCTGTCCCCTAGTCGCCGCAGAGGGCGCGATCGGATGCAGCCGGTCAAGACTTCGCGCATCCGGCCCGCTAAACTGGCGCCATGAGCCCAGCCGACAGCGCCCCCCTTTCCGCCAATTCGCCCGAGGCCAAGGCGCCGCCGACCGCGTTCGGCAAGGGGTTCGTGCTGGACGCCTGGTATTTCGTCGCCCTGTCGCGCGACGTGGCCCCCGCCTCGCTGAAGCGGCACGAGCTGCTGGGCGAGCCGGTGCTGATCGGCCGGACCCGCGCGGGTCAGGTCTACGCCATGCGCGACATCTGCCCCCACCGCGCCGCCCCCCTGTCGGCCGGTCGGCTGGTCGAGAAGCCAGGCGAGGGCGAGACGATCGAGTGCTGCTACCACGGCTGGCGGTTCAGGCCGGACGGGGTGTGCGCCGCCATTCCGTCGCTGGTCGAGGACCAGGCCTATGAGACCGACCGCATCCGCGTGCGGTCCTATCCGGTGCGCGAGAGTCAGGGGATGGTCTTCGTCTGGGTCGCCTCGGACCCGCGCAATCCCGCCGAGCCGGATCAGGAGCCGCCGCAGTTCCCCGGCGTGGTCGGGGGCGAGGCGAAACTGGTCGAATGGATGGATTTCGACGCCCATATCGACCACGCCGTCGTCGGTCTGATGGACCCCGCCCACGGGCCCTATGTGCATCAGCAATGGTGGTGGCGGTCCGAACATTCGATGCACGAGAAGGCCAAGGCCTTCGAACCGCGCGAACAGGGCTTCGCCATGGTGCGGCACGCGCCATCGTCGAACAGCCGGGCGTATAAAATCCTCGGCGGGGCGCCGGCGACCGAGATCACCTTCCGCCTGCCCGGCTATCGCTGGGAGCATATCCAGGTGGGGGCGCGGCAGGTGCTGGCCCTGACCTGCCTGACGCCCCGGACAGAGACGCGGACGACCATCACCCAGATCTTCTGGTCCGACCACTGGGTGTTCGGCCTCGCAAGGCCGTTCCTGCGCATGGGGGTGGTCGCCTTCCTGAAACAGGACGGCGGCATGGTGAACCTGCAGAACGAGGGGCTGCGCTACGATCCGGCGCTGATCTGGATCGACGACGCCGACAAACAGGCGAAATGGTACCAGCAGCTGAAGCGCGAATGGATCAGGAGCCGCGCCGAGGGTCGGGCGTTCGCCAACCCCGTCAAGCCCGCGACATTACGCTGGAAGAGCTGACGCTCTTCAGGGGCGCTACGCTCGCGACGCGGTCGCTCGCTGCTTGAGCGCAGGCTTTGGAAAAGCTGAAGGCCGCGACGGGGGTCGCGGCCTTCGAAGCATTCTGCGGTGCAAGCGGCCTTACTGGCGGCTGAGCGCGCCGGCCAGGATGACGTCGACCTGTTTGCCGATCCGGGTCGTCAGCTGCTGGATGGTCCAGTTGTCATAGGCGGCGCGGCGGTAGTTCGAGAGCCAGGCGTCGTAGATCATGTCGCTGAGCAGGCGGACGTCGGCGTCCTGACGCAGCTCGCGGTCGGCGACGCCGGCCTGGAGGGCGTCGGTGACCACCCCGATCAGCGGCTTGATGGCGGCGCGGATGCGCATTTCGGCGGCGACCGGCTGGAACCACGAGCGGGCGAGCACGGCCTGAACCAGCGGCAGCTGCTCCAGCGAGCCGTGATAGCCGGCCGTCAGGGCCGCCAGAATCCGGCCGCGAACCGTGGTTTCGGCGGCGGCGGCGGTCTTCAGCATGTCGGCCAGCTTGACCATGTCGGTGGACAGGACGGCTTCGAACAGCTCGGCCTTGTCCTGGAAGTTGGCGAAGACAGCGCCGGTCGACATGCCCGCGCCCTTGGCGATGTCGCGAATGGTGGCGGGCTCGTAGCCGCGCTCGCCGAACAGCTGACGCGCCGCGTCCAGCACCTTCTGGCGGGTGCGGACCTTGGCGGTCTGGCGGCGGTTCAGCCGGGGAGTTTCAGCCTCGACGTCGGCGACGGGGGAGGAGGAGGCCAAGGCGTTATCTCGCATGAAACGATTACTCACGAAGCGGCGGCTGACATCCGCCGATAAAAACTGAACGCCGAAGCGATGGGTCTACGGAACGCGCCCGGCGCGCAAAATCGCCTGAACGGCGAGGACGGGCAGTCATCACGCAACGATGACCAAATTGGGGTAACCGGATTAACGGAGCGGTTAGCGTGGAGGTTAACGGGGCGGGGGCTGAGTTTCCGTCGCCTGCGTCTCAGCGCCGCAGAGTGGACCGCAGGGCGCGGGCGCGGCGGGGAGCGTCGCCATCGGGCATGGCGGCCTGAAACACCTTGCGGAACCGGTCGCGGCGCTCGTGGATCGAGGCCAGGACCAGGCCCATGGGCACGCCGAGGTCGATCAGGGTGTTCTCGGCCAGCTGAAGGCTGGCCTCGGTGGTTTCAGGCACGGCGTCGGTGACGCCGAGGGTGTAGAGGCGCGCGGCATGCTTGTCGTCGCGGGCGCGGGCGATCAGGACGATGTCCGGCCGGACGCCGCGCACGGCCTTGACCACCTCGTCGACCTTGGCCGGGGCGTCCATGGTCACGACCACGGCGCGGGCTGTCTCTATCCCGCACAGGGCCAGCATCTCCTCGCGGGCGGCGTCGCCATAGAAGACATTGGCCCCCTCGGCGCGGCCCTTGCCGACCGTGGAGGGGTCGGCGTCGATGGCCAGGAACCGCTGGTCGTGGGTCATCAGGATCTCGCCGACCAGCCGGCCGACGCGGCCGAAACCGACGATCAGCACCTGCCCCTCCTCGGCGGTCGGCTCCAACGCCTCGTCAGGCAGGTCGGGGCGGCTGGCCTCGACGCTCCTGACCAGGCGGGACGCGATCAGGGCCATCAGCGGAATGCTGAAAATGCTGATGGTGGCGGCCAGCAGAACCGTCTGGGTGAAGGCCGGCGAGGCGATGCCCTCGACCAGGCCGGCCCCGAGGATGACGAAGGCGAATTCGCCGGCCGGCCCCAGCACCAGGGCCGTCTCGATGGCGACCCGGGCGCCCAGCTTCCAGGCGCGCGCGGCGGCGTAGATCAGGCCGGCCTTCAGCAGGGTCATCACGGCGGCGAGGCCGAAGACGGCGACCGGGTCGGCCGCCACCGCGTTCACGTCCAGACCGATGCCGACGCCGACGAAGAACACGCCCAGCAGAAGCCCCTTGAACGGCTCGATCGACACCTCGACCTCGCGCCGGAACTCGGTCTCGGCCAGAAGCAGGCCTGCGACCAGGGCTCCCAGACTCATCGACAGTCCGGCGGCCTGGGCGGCCACCCCGGCGCCGACCACGACCAGCAGGCTGGCGGCGATGAACATTTCCTGCCCCTGCCCCCTCGCCTTGGCCTTTGCGACCGAGCGGAACATGGGCCGCAGCACGAGCCGGCCCAGAACGACGAGGAGGCCCAGGCCGATCGCGGCGGGGATCAGCGTCAGCAGGGCGGGCCTCAGCACCGACGGGTCGAACTCGCCCGCAGGCATCGCCCCCTGCGCCATGGCGGCCAGGACCGTGACCGTGATCAGTATGGGCGCCACGGCCAGATCCTGGGCCAGCAGGATGGCGAAGGTGGCGCGTCCGGACGTGGTGGAGATGCGGCCGCGCTCGGCCATCACAGGCATGACGACGGCGGTCGAGGACAGGGCCAGACCCATGCCCAGGACCGCCGCCGAAACCAGCGGCTGGCCCATCAGCATGAAGACGGCGCCGAGCGCGACGGTGCAGACCACGACCTGGGTGAGACCCAGGCCGAACACCAGACGGCGCATGGCCTTCAGCCGCTCCCACGACAGCTCCAGCCCGATCATGAACAGCAGGAAGGCGACGCCGAGTTCCGACAGGGAGCGGATCTGTTCGGCGTCGGAAATCGTCAGCCAGGCCAGCCAGGGCGCGCTGTCGGCCAGCCGGGCCAGGCCGTAGGGGCCCAGAAGCACGCCGGCGGCGAGGAAGCCCAGGACCGGACTGATCTTGAGACGATTGAACAGCGGCACGACGACGCCCGCCGCCGCCAGAAACACCACCAGGTCCCTGTATTCGCCGCCGCCGCCGTGAATCGTCATCGCACCCCCAATGACGATCAGCCTACAGGCTGAAACGCCGTCACGCCTGGGTTTCCGTCGCACATGACAAAAAATTCAGGCGACAGCCGGGAACCGCGGCGTAGGGTCGCCGCCGACGCTGTCCATAGAGATATGAAGTCGAGGGGACCCCCATGAAAAAACTGCTGATCGGCGCCGCATTCGGCGCCCTGCTGCTGCCCGCCTCCGTGGCGGCCGCCCAGGACCATGAACACGGCTGCCTCGACGAGGGCTGCACCGTCTACGAACTGTTCCAGACCCCGGCCGAAGGGGCCACCATCCTGGGCTATCAGGGCACGGTCGCGCCGAAATACGGGACCTGGGGCTTTGACCTGGCCGGCCGCGACACCTCGGTGGAGCCGGGCGAGAGCTTCATGCGCTACGCCAACGGCGCCGCCCTGGACCGGATGCAGATCCCGTCGGACCGCACCAGCTACGGCTCGTTCGCCCTGCTGCGCGAACTGTCGGACAACCGCGTCAAGGCGATGATCGAGGGTCTGACGGCCCGGACCGATCTGACCGCCGGCTCGGACGAGCAGAAGATCGCCGACGCCTATCGCTCCTATATGGATGAGGCGCGCATCGAGGCGCTGGACGCCCAGCCGCTGCAGCCCTATCTGGCCGCCATCCGCGCCGCCAACACCCATGAGCTGGCCGGCGTCTACATGGGCCAGACCCAGGCCCGCATCGGCGGCTCCATCTTCGGCACCGGCATCACCACCGATCAGAAGGCGCCGACCCGCTATGTGGTCTCGACCGGCCAGTCGGGCCTGGGCCTGCCCAACCGCGACTACTATCTGGAGCAGCGCTGGGCCGAGAAGAAGGTCCTGTACCAGGCCTATGTCGCCCGCATGCTGGAGATGATCGGCTGGGAGAATCCGGCGGCGTCGGCCGAAGCCATCCTGGCCTTCGAGACCCGGATCGCCGAGGCGCACTGGACCCCGATCCAGAACCGCAACCGCGACGAGACCTACAACGAATACACCATCGCCCAGCTGGCCTCGGAGGCGCCCGGCTTCCCGTGGCAGGACTATTACGCCGCCGTCGGCGTGGGCGAGGTTCCGCGCCTGATCGTCCGTCAGGACACGGCCATGCCGAAGATCGCGGCCATCTACGCCGAGACGCCGATCGAGGTCATCCAGGCCTGGCAGGCCTTCCACACTGTGGACGAGGCCGCCCCGCGCCTGTCGCGCCGGTTCGCCGACGCCCAATGGGAATTCCGCTCGCGCGACCTGAACGGCCAGCCGATGCAGCGTCCCCGCGACAAGCGCGGCATCACCTTCGCCGAGGGCATGCTGGGCGAGGCCGTCGGCCGCCAGTACGTCGCCGAATATTTCCCGGCCGAGTCCAAGGCCAAGATGGAGGCCCTGGTCGCCAATCTGCGCACCGCCCTGGGCAACCGCATCAACACCTACGACTGGATGAGCGACGCAACCAAGGCCGCGGCCCAGGAGAAGCTCGCCAAATTCACCGTCAAGATCGGCTATCCGAACAAGTGGCGTGACTATTCGGCGCTGGAAGTCCGGCCCGACGACCTGTTCGGCAACGCCGAGCGCGCCGGCCTCTTCCAGTGGAACTACCAGCTGAACCGGCTGAACGATCCGGTCGACAAAACCGAATGGGGCATGACGCCCCAGACGGTGAACGCCTATTACAACTCGACCAACAACGAGATCGTCTTCCCGGCCGCCATCCTGCAGCCGCCGTTCTTCGATCCGGACGCGGACCCGGCCGTCAACTACGGCGGCATCGGCGGCGTCATCGGCCACGAGATCGGCCACGGCTTCGACGATCAGGGCTCCAAGTCCGACGGCGACGGCGTGCTGCGCAGCTGGTGGACCCCCGAGGACCGGGCCAATTTCGACGGCCTGACCAAGCGGCTGGGCGAGCAGTACGACCAGTTCGAACCCATCCCCGGCTTCCACGTCCAGGGCGGCCTGACCATGGGCGAGAACATCGGCGACGCCGCCGGCAATGCGGTGGGCCTGGAGGCCTATCACCTGTCGCTGAACGGCCAGCCGGCGCCCGTTCTGGACGGCACCACAGGCGACCAGCGCTTCTTCTACGGCTGGGCCCAGGTCTGGCAGTCCAAGATGCGCGACGACGCCCTGCGCAACCAGATCGCCACCGACCCGCACAGCCCGGCCGAGTTCCGCGTCATCGGTCCCGTGCGCAACGTCGACGCCTGGTACGAGACGTTCAACGTCCAGCCGGGCTCGAAATACTACCTCGCCCCGGAAGACCGGGTGCGTATCTGGTAGGGCCGCAAGGCATGAACTGAAGGGGGCCGGGGCGGCGACGCTCCGGCCCTTTTTCGTCGGCCCGGGAAGCCCTGCCGGGGGAGGAACAATCGCTTCAACCCGCGGGATACTTTTGCGACAACTGGGAAGCACGGTGATCGACGGCGCACCCACGCGCCGTGAAAGGACACACCGCATGAACACGCTTCTCAAGGGAACGCTTCTCGCCGGCCTGGCCGCCGTCGGCGTCGTGGCCGCCGCCCACGCCCAACAGTCGGGCCACGGTTTCAATCCCGCCTCCCTGGACGCCGACGGCGACGGGGTCGTCTCGACCGCCGAACTCGACACCCATGCCGATCTCCTGTTCGCCCGGACGGACCGGGATCACGACGATCGCCTGTCGGCCGATGAACTTCGCGCCCTGCACGCCATGATGCCGGCCGGCGTTTCGATGGAGCATGCCCCGGACCACGCACCCGCCCCCGTAAACCGGCAGGCGTTCCGCGAGGGTCTGCGCGGCCATGCGGTCCGGATGGATGCGAACCGGGACGGCCGGCTGACGGTGGCCGAGGTGGGCGCGGCGATGCACGGCGGCCAGGCTCACTGAATGCGGAATCCCGACGACATGACCAGGGGTGGGGAAACGGTCCTTGCGGCCCGCACCCTGCCCCGGGTCATCGTCGTCGAGGACGAGGGCGACATCCGCGAACCCCTCGCCCGGTATCTGACCCGCAACAATTTCGAGGTGACGGCGGTGGGCAGCGCAGAGGCGGCCCGCCGCGCGCTCGCGTCGGGGACCTGCGATCTGCTGCTCGTGGACATCATGCTGCCGGGCGAGGACGGCCTGTCGCTCACGCGCGAGATCCTGGCGACCAGCGACATTCCGGTCATGCTGGTCACGGCGCGCACGGAGATGACCGACCGCCTCGCCGGACTGGAGCTCGGCGCGGACGACTATATCTGCAAGCCCTTCGACGCCCGGGAACTCGTGGCCCGGATGCGGACCGTCCTGCGGCGCGTCCGCCGCTCCCCGCAGCGTGCCGAGACGCCGGTCTCGCAACGCTTCACCTTCGGCGACTGGACGCTGGAAGCGGATACCCGTTGCCTGAGGCGGGAGGGCGAGCCGCCCCGGCCGCTGACGACCGGGGAGTACCGGCTGCTTCATGCGCTGGTCAGCCGCCCGGGACGCATCCTGAGCCGCGACCAGCTTCTTGACCTGACCGCCGACCGCGACGCCGAACCCTTCGACCGGAGCATCGACAACCAGATCAGCCGGCTCCGGCGGCGGCTGGAGGACGACCCGCGCAATCCGCGCTGGATCAGGACGGTCTGGGGCGCGGGCTATATGTTGTCGGCGGAGGTCACCCGAACATGAAGCTGCGCCTGCCTGCGCCGTCCCTGCGGTCTCAACTGCTGTTGATCGCGGTCGGCGGCTTCGTCGTCGGCCATATGCTTAACTGGGTTCTGGCGAGCGGCCTGCGGCACATGCATGGCGGCTACCACCTGTTCATGCCGGTGAGCATGCTGACCTTCCTCGCCCTGCTCGCGGGGGTCGCCTGGCTGTCGACCCGGGTGACCCGGCCCCTGCAGCGGCTGACGGAATCGGCCGACCGCTTTTCCGGCGTCGAGCCTCTGCAGCCTCTCGAGCTGGAGGGACCACCCGACATGCGACGCGCGATCAGGGCCTTCAACGGCCTGAGCCAACGCATATCGGAGTTGCTGGACGAAAAGGACCAGATGCTGGGGGCGCTCGGCCACGACCTGCGCACGCCGCTCGCCTCGGTGAAGATCCGGGCCGCCAGCATGCGGCCCGTCGACGAGCGGACCGCCCTGTTCTCCACCGTGGACGGCATGGAGAGGATGATCGACGACATCCTGACCCTGGCGAGGACCGGCCGGTCGGCCGAACCCCTGCATCAGGTCCACGTCAGGGCGTTGGTTCTCGGCGTGGTCGGCGAGTTCAGGGCCCAGGGAGCGGCCGTCGAGCTGACGTCCGTCGGCGATGTCGTCTGGCCGCTCAGATCAGACCTGTTGACCCGCGCCCTCAGAAACCTCGTCGACAACGCCGTGAGATACGCGGGCGGCGCGAACCTGGGTTTCGCCCTCGATGGCCAATGTCTGGTGATCCGGGTCGACGACAACGGTCCGGGGCTGCCCGAGGACCAGCTTGAGCACGTCCTCAGGCCCTTCTCGCGGCTGGACCAGTCGCGAAATCGCGAGACCGGCGGGGCGGGCCTGGGTCTGGCCATCGCGGTGTCGATCGCGCGCCTCCACGGCGGAAACGTCGAGCTGGAAAACCGCGTGGGGGGCGGTCTGACGGCCACCCTGCGGCTGGGCGGGGCCCCTTAAGGGAAACCCGACCTCCAGGCGCAAAAAAGCCCGCCGCGGGGGATACATCGCGGCGGGCTTCTTTTCGCTCTTTGACGAGCGGACGTTTCCTCCCCGAAACGCCTCCGAGCCGCTGCTGCGTCGAAACGCTGCGCTTCTCGAGTGCGTCAGAAAGACGACATTTCAGGCTTCAAGTCAATGACAGCCTTGGGGAACCATCGGGAATTCCAAGGTTATCGCCGATAACTCACGAACCTGTGTGTGCGCTTGCAACGATCGCCCGGACGGTGGCGACCAGGTCGCCGCGGGGGACCACCCGCTGGCCCGGCCGTTCGGATTTCCAGGCCTCGTTGTCGGTCACCCCGGCGGCCAGGGCGCGGCCCGCGTCGAGATCCTTGACCGTGACCTGTCCGGCGGCGATCTCGTCCCCGCCGAGGATGACGGCGGCGGGGGCGCCGCGGCGGTCGGCGTATTTCATCTGCGCCTTCATGCCGGCCCGGCCGAGGTAGAGTTCGGCGGCGATCCCGGCGTTGCGCAGCTCGGACACGGCGTCGAGATAGTGCTGCATGGCGGCGTCCGAGAAGACGATGACGACGACGGGGCCGCGCACGGAATCCGCCGCCCCCCGGCCCGCCGCCTTGAGCGCCGAGGCCAGGCGCGAGACGCCGAACGAAAAGCCCGTGGCGGGCAGGCGCTCGCCGGTGAAGCGGGCGACCAGATCGTCGTAGCGGCCCCCGCCCCCGATCGAGCCGAAGCGCACGGCCCGGCCCTTGTCGTCGGTGGTGTCCAGCAGCAGTTCGGCCTCGAACACGGCGCCGGTGTAGTATTCCAGCCCGCGCACGATGGTGGGGTCGAAGCGCACGGCGCCCTCGCTCACCTTCATCGAGGTCAGGGCCCGGTCGATGGCCGCCAGCTCTTCCAGCGCCGCCTCGCCGGTCGCGCCCAGGCCTCCGGCGCGGGCCACGGCCTCGAGCGTCGCCGCCCGGGACAGGGCCGCGTCGCCCGCCGAGGCGAGGAAGGCCTCGATGGTCGCGGCCACGCCGATCGGCAGGTTGGCGCCCTTCGTATAGTCGCCGGACTCGTCCAGCCGGCCCTCGCCCAGCAGGGCCGCGACGCCTTCCCAGCCCAGACGGTCGAACTTGTCGATGGCGCGCAGGGCGGTCAGGCGCTGGCCCGGATCGGTGATCCCGCCCGCCTCGAACAGGCCGTCGAACAGCTTGCGGTTCGAGACGCGGACCACGGCCTGATCCGCATCCAGACCGGCGGCGCGCAGGCCCTCGCAGGCCATGGCGATGATCTCGGCGTCGGCCTCGGGCCGGTCCGAGCCGACGGTGTCGGCGTCGCACTGGACGAATTCGCGGAAACGGCCGGGGCCAGGCTTTTCATTGCGCCAGACCGGGCCGAAGGCGTAGCGGCGGAACGGCTTGGGCAGGGTCTCCCAGCCCTGGGCCGCGAACCGGGCCAGGGGCGCGGTCAGGTCGTAGCGCAGGGCCATCCACTGTTCGTCGTCGTCCTGCAGGGCGAAGACGCCCTCGTTCGGACGGTCGGCGTCGGGCAGGAATTTGCCGAGCGCGTCGGCGTATTCGAAGGCGCCGGTCTCCAGCGGCTCGAAGCCCCAGCGCTCATAGACCTCGGACACGCGCGCCACCAGGCGGCGCTCGGCGGTCAGATCCGCGCCGCGGCGGTCGGCGAATCCGCGCGGATTGCGGGCTTCGGGGCGGATCGGCGTGTCGGTGCTCATGCCGCGCCGCTTAAGCCATCACCCGCCCCCGGGCAACGCTCAGAGGGCGACCGAGGCTGCGGCGGGTTTGCGGATCGCCACCATCCGGCCGTAGGTCAGGCAGCGCCACACCCATTCCAGCGGCCCCATGCTGAACACGGACAGCCACAGCGGCGACCAGATCAGCTGGGCGATCCAGACGGCGATCACCACCGTCCACATCTCGGCCGGGCTGTGCGCGCCGAACCACATGGGCCCCCAGGGCGCATAGTAGAGGGTGACCATGATCAGGGTCTGGGTCAGATAGTTGGTGAAGGCCATCCGCCCGACCGGGGCGAACATGGCGGTCAGCACCCTCAGCCCGAACCGGTTAATCAGGATCAGGACGCTGGCGTAGAACAGGGTGATCAGGAAGGCCATGCCGCCGGCCGCCGCGGCCAGGCCATGGGTCGGGTCCGTTCCCTTGGGCGCCATGGCCTCCTGCCAGCCGAACCAGGCGAAGGCCGCGAGGTTGGCTCCGCCGACGGCCATGACCAGCAGATAGGTCCACAGAGGGGCGCGGCCCGAGAACCAGCCCGACTTGAACAGCCCCAGCCCCAGCAGCATCAGCGGCACGGTGATGGGGATAAGGAACGGGCTGGCCATCAGCTGGAAGGTCGCCCAGGTCTGAAGGTTCTGCATGAAGCCTTCAGGCCAGCCGGAGCGGTAGAGATCGATCGTGGCCTGGATCGCGGCGGGGTCCATCGCCGGCATGCCCGCCTTCATCTTGGCCGCGAAGTCCGCGGGCATGTTGGCCATGCCCCAGTAGCCGGCGGTGGCGACAAGGCCCCACAGCAGGGTGATCGAGCCTCCCACCCACAGCAGGCGGCGCGCGCTCCACGAGCGCATCAGCATCACCAGCAGGCCGCAGTAGGCGTAGTGGAACAGGATGTCGCCGTACCAGAAGAGGGCGCCGTGGATCAGGCCGAACAGCCCCAGCCACAGCAGGCGGCGGCGCAGCAGCGGTCCACGCGCATCGTCGAAGCGCTCGCCGCCGACGAGGAAGATCGACACCCCGAACAGCATGGTGAACAGGGTCCGCATCTTGTCGGCGAAGAAGACGTCGGTGATCCACATGCCGATGTGGTCGGCCTGGCTGAGCACGCCCGGCGGGGGCTCCTCGGCCATGGTCAGCTGGAACGGCCAGGCGAAGGCGATGGCGTTGACGGCCAGAATGCCCAGGATCGCCCAGCCTCGCAGCACATCAAGATTGTAGATGCGGTCTTTCGGCTGGACCGGCGTCAGCACGGGCAGGGCCCGCGGCGCGGATTCGGTTTCGACAGCGGCCATGATCTTCCCCCCATCCTGGCGAGCCCAAGCTTGACCGAAGCGGGAGCGGCTTGAAACTGAATTCGACGTTATGTGCGCGTCAGTCCGGAGCGCGGTCGCGCAGGACGCCCAGACGGTCGCGAACCTCGGGCTGGGGCATGAAGGCGATGAAGGCGGCGCACAGACCGGCCCACAGGGCGTAGCTGACGCCCAGCAGCACGGCGATGGGCAGGCCGCCGACGCCGTAGATCAGCAGGGTCGTCTCGGTCGCGCCCGCGGCCTGGGCGACGCCACCGGCCTCGAACCAGCCGAACACCGAGACGGTCAGGGCCAGCAGGGCCTGAAGCCCGGCCGCCAGCAGGCCGCCATAGAACATGAAGCGCCAGACCACGCCCAGACGGGTGGCGGGACGGCCGGTCCGGTCCCGCTCGCGCGCCAGCAGCCACAGGCCGCCGGGCACGGCCGCCAGACCGATGATCAGCACCAGCAGCCGCCAGTCCATCTCGAGGCTGGGCAGCCAGTTCTGGGGCCGCCAGACGATCAGGGTGATGACCAGCGGCGGCCACAGGGCCCCGGCCAGGGCGGCCAGCACGATGCGCTGCGGCTCGCGCCGCCAGGACACGCGCTGCTGACCCGGGAAGTCTTCCGGCTTTTCCAGCGTCGGGATCATCGGGTCGGGGCCGGTTCCGGGCCGGAATAGTCGTAGAAGCCGCGTCCGGACTTGCGTCCCAGCCAGCCGGCCTCGACATATTTCACCAGCAGGGGACAGGGCCGGTATTTGCTGTCGGCCAGGCCGTCGTACAGCACGTTCATGATGGCCAGGACGACGTCCAGCCCCATGAAGTCCGCCAGCTCCAGCGGGCCCATCGGATGGTTGGCGCCCAGTTTCAGCGCCTTATCGATCGAGGCGACGTTGCCGACGCCCTCGTACAGCACATAGACCGCCTCGTTGATCATCGGCACCAGGATGCGGTTGACGATGAAGGCGGGGAAGTCCTCGGAATTGGTCGTCGTCTTGCCCAGCGATTCCGCGAAGGCCACGGCGGCGTCATAGGTCTGGGCCGAGGTGGCGATGCCGCGGATGATTTCGACCAGCTTCATCACCGGCGCCGGCTTCATGAAATGCAGGCCGATGAAGCGGTCGGGCCGGTCGGTGGCCGAGGCCAGGCGGGTGATGGAGATCGACGAGGTGTTGGACGCCAGCAGGGTGTTCTCGCCCAGATGCGGGGTCAGGTCGGAGAGGATGGATTTCTTGGCCGCCTCGTCCTCGATCGCGGCCTCGATGACCAGATCGGCCTTTGCTGCAGCGGCGAGGCTGGCGGCGCCCGAGATGCGCGACAGGGCGGCGTCGGCGGCGGCCTGGTCGAGCAGGCCGCGCCCGACCTGGCGGGCCAGGCTGGCGGCGATGGCCCCCTGGGCCTGGGGCACGCGGTCGCCGACGGCGTCGTACAGCAGCACCTGATAGCCGCCCACGGCCACGGCCTGGGCGATGCCTGCGCCCATCTGGCCTGCGCCGACGATGGCGACGGATCGGATCGTGGTCATGAAGTCCGGTTGGCTGGCGGGCGTTTCGCCCGGTCGGAGCGGCACCTTAGGACCCTCGCCGGACGGCGCAAGGCCGGAAGCGAGGGTCTGTTGCGAAGGGGCGCAGGCGTGTCGCGGCGGTCGCGTTTATCCCAGCGTCTGGATCAGGAGGGGCGCGGTCAGGCGCATGAACAGGATCTTGAGGAAGTTGATCAGCAGCAGGACCACGATCGGCGAGATGTCGATGCCGCCGAGGGGCGGGATGATGCGGCGGAACGGCTCCAGGATCGGGGCGGTGATCCGGTCGAGGAAGTCCGCCACCTGGGCGACGAAGCGGTTGCGGCGGTTGATCACGTCGAAGGCGAACAACCAGCTGAAGATGGCCGACAGGATGATCGCCCATGTCATGAGCGAGAGGATCGTGCTGACCAGCCAGACGATGGCGTAACCCATGAAGGGACTCCCGAAACCGATTGAGTCCTGCTTCTAGCGTGGCCGCGCCCCAGGTCCAAGGATTCCGGCGTCGCAGGCGCAGGACCGGGCGCGGGGGGCTTCAACCCCGTTGACACTCCGGCCCCGCCCCTCGTATGTCGCCGGCTCGCCTGCGCCCCGCTGAACAGCGGAGCAAGGGGGGCCGTAGCTCAGTTGGTAGAGCGCGTCGTTCGCAATGACGAGGTCAGGGGTTCGACTCCCCTCGGCTCCACCAGGCGCTTCCGAAAGCGCTGAAACTCACGCCGCCTTCGCCCGGCCGGGCGATCCCGCGGGCGGGAACACCGCGGTCCAGTCGCGGGCGACGCTGACGCAGCGCAGGCCCCAGGCGTCGGCGTGGTCGAGGGCGTCCGCCAGCGGCGCCAGGCGGAAATCGCGGTCGTAGGCGATCTCGCGGTCGTCGTCGTCGTGATGCAGCAGCAGGGCCAGCCGACGGCCCGGACCCGACAGGGTGTAGCGCAGCATGGCCAGGTCCCCGTCCGAGGCGCCGAAGGCCAGGATCGGCCGACGGCCGATGTGCAGGTCGATCTTCTCGACCTTGACCTCGCGGTCGTTGAACCGGTCCAGCTGGGCCAGTTTGAACAGGTCCAGACGGCCGTTCGTCTCCTGGACCTGGGTGCGGATGGTGCTGCCGATGACCTGGGCCGCGGGCACCCCGTAGCGGCTTTCCGCGAAGACGCGGATGAAGTCGGCCCCGCCGCCGGACACCACCCAGGTCTGGAAGCCCCGGGCCCGCAGGAGGGCCAGCAGCTCCAGCTGCGGCTGATAGGCCAGATCGGCGTAGCGCCGGCCCAGTCCCGAATGCCGGGCGTCGGCCAGCCAGCCGGCCGCCGCCTGCCGGAAGGCGTCCATGGTCATGCCGGCGTGAGCCGAGAAGACGACCTCGAACAGGCCCTTCTTCCCGAGGGCGTGGATGGCGTCCAGATCGTGCTCGAGAAAGGCCCTCCAGGGATCCCGGCCGGCCAGGGAAGGATTGGCCCGCGCGAGCATCTTCAGCCGGTCCCGGCAGAAGGCCGCCTGGATCTGGACGGGCTGTTCGCAGCACAGGGTGCCGTCGTGATCGAAGACGGCGATCCTTTCCTGCTCGGGCACGAAGCCCGCCCCCGGCGTGGTCACCGCCTCGACGAAGTCCAGGATCGCATTGCGGATCGCGCCGTGACGCCAGGACGGGAGGGGGTCGGTCGTCATCGGGCGGCGTGCGGCATGGGAAATCCACCGGTCGGGAAAAGAGGACCGGCCCCGCCGCGTCGGCGGGACCGGTGAGTTTCGTCAGGGATCCGGGAGAGGGGTCGGATCCCCGGGAATGCGGAAGACGGGTCCTGTCGCGCGACCGGGTGAAGCCGGTCGGCCGCGAAATCGTCCGGCGCGGTCCGACCATGTCGTCGCCCGACCCGGCTTGATATCGGGGCCGGACGCTATGCGGCGCTCGCAAGGCCCTGAGGCCCCCGTCAGGGGTTTTGCCCAGGACGCCTAGGCCCGGATCAGATTGTGCTTGATGGCGAAGCGCACGAACTCGGCCGCCCGGCGCACCCCCGCCTTGCGCATGGCCGCGGCGCGATGGCTTTCGACGGTCTTGATGCTGATGGCCAGACGCCGGGCGATCTGCTTGCTGCTGCAGCCCTCGGCGATCAGCTGGGCGACCTCGAGCTCGCGCAGGGTGAAGGTCTCGAGCCGCGATTTCGTCCGTTCGTGAACCGTGGCGTCCAGCAGCATCTCGGCGATGGCCGGAGAGAACCAGGGGCGGTGGACGCCCAGGGCGGCGATGGCGGCCACCAGCTGGGCTTCGCCCTCGGTCTTCAGAAGATAACCGCGCGCGCCGGCCGCCAGACCGCCGGACACGGTCTCGTCGTCGTCGTGCATGGTGAACAGCAGGACCTCGGTGGCCGGGAGCGCCTGCCGGATCTGCCGCGTGACCGCGATGCCGTTGAGGCCGGGCATGGAGACGTCCAGAACGACGACGTTCGGGCGGTGCTCCTGCGCCAGGGCCAGAATTTCGGACCCCTCGCTGGCCTCGCCGCAGACTTCCCAGCCGAGATGGTTTTCCACCACGTCGCGCACGCCTCTACGCACGATTTCATGATCGTCCGCGATCAGGACGCGCAACATTCCAGCCCCTCCCCGGGATTCCGCGTAGAGATAAGGGAAAGTCACCACCTAGTATATACGTTGAACTACTGATATGAACTTACGGTGGTTTATACGAAGGTGCACACTTCACGCACCCCAACCCCTTGGCTTCCAGTTCTCTGTCCCGTAAAAAACCGGGATTTCTGCAACTCAGTCTCAATATGGTCCATATTTGGCCATGATGCCGGCCGGAGACATCGAGCGTTACGGCGAACTGGCTGACGGAGACTGGATCCTCGGCCTGAGCGCCCCCTTGGCCATGATCATCGACGACGGGGCGGGGCCGCATTTCGCGAGGGTCAGCGCCGGCTTCCTTCAGGCCATGGAATGGACCCGGGCCGAGACCGCCGAGCGGCCGCTGGAGCAGCTTTTCCCCTCAGACGCCCTGCTGATCCTGACCAACGCCTTCCACCGCGTGCGGGAGGGCAGGGGCCCCGTCGGGGTCACCGCGCCGATCCGCCGTTCAAACCGCCGGACCCGCCCGGTCGCCTTCGCGCTTCACGCGGCGCCGGGCGGGGCGTTGCTGGAGGTCGTCTCGCCGGCGGAACACCGGGACGGCGCGGTCGGCTGGCGGCGGGTCCTGTTCCAGCATCTGAATTTCATGGGGTCCGGGGCCGCCCGCATCTACGACCGCGGCCCGTCCGGCGCGGCCGATCTGGCGGCCCTGCTCGGCTTTCCCGAGGACCGGGCGCCGTCCGAGGCCGAACTGATCCATCCGGACGACGCGCCCCAGCTCGAGGCGCACGGTCAGAGGCTGGCCGCGGCCGACGAAGGCTATGTCGACCGGGTCACCGTGCGGATGCGTCACGCGGACGGGGACTGGCGCTGGATCGAGATGCGCGAGGAGGTGCTGAACCGGACGGCCCACGGCGCCCTGGGCCAGGTCCTGGGCTTCGCCATCGACGTCAGCGAGCATCACGCCCTGCTGGAGGCGACCCACCGCCAGTCGCTGGCGGTCATGAACGCCGAGACCGAGGAGCGGAAGCGGATCGCCCGGGAATTGCACGACACCATGGCGCAGTATCTGGTGGTCATCGACCTGGCCCTGTCGCGTCTGCAGCGGACCGTCGACGCCCTTCCGGACGAGCCGGTCGCGGACATCCGTCAGGCGCTGCGCGCCGCCCATGAGGAGGTGCGGAGCTTCTCCTGGCTGCTGCACCCGCCCGATATCGACCGGCTGGGCCTGGCCCGGGCGGTCGAGAAATTCGCCGCCGGCTTCGGCGTCCGCACCGGCCTGAAGGTCGCGATCGAGACGGGCGACCTGCCGCCGCTGTCGTTCGCGTCCGAGCTGACCCTGTTCCGGATCACCCAGGAAGCCCTGATGAACGTCCACCGGCACGCCCGGGCGACGGAGGTGCAGGTGGTGCTGAACCCGACGGCCGGGGACACGGTCAGTCTGGACGTGATCGACAACGGGATCGGACTCAAGGGGCGGGTGCTGGATCCTGGCTCGGGCGAGGGCGTCGGGGTCGGCCTGGCGGGGATGAAGGCCCGGGTCGAACGGCTTTCGGGAACGATGGACGTCCTGCCGGCCCGGGCCGGATTCCACCTGCGCGTCTCCCTGCCGGTCGAGCCCGGGCCGCCCGCGCCTCCGGGCGAAGCCGGGGCCGTTCCGGCCGACGGCGATTGACCCGGCTCGACCGGGGTCGATAAGGACTCGCCTCCGCCATGGCGGGCGGACGAGGAGCACCATGCGGGCGGACGATCGCGATCAGACGGCGGACGGCGGCGCGATCCGCGTCGCGGCCCTGTACCGGTTCGCGGCGATCGCCGATCCCGAGGCGGTGCGCGACCGGCTGGAGGCCCTGTGCCGGCCCGACGTTCGCGGCACCCTGCTGGTCGCCCACGAGGGGCTGAACGGGACGATCGCCGGGCCGGAGGCCCCGGTCGAGCGGGTGCTGGCGGGCATCCGCGCCCTGCCCGGCTTCGAGGCCCTGGACGTCAAATACGCCGCGGCGGCGATCATGCCCTTCCACCGGCTGAAGGTGCGGATCAAGCCCGAGATCGTCACCATGGGCCAGCCGGATCTCGACCCCTCGGACGCCGGGACCTATGTCGCCCCCGCCGACTGGAACGCCCTGATCCGCGACCCGGCCACCGTCGTGATCGACACCCGCAACGACTATGAGGCGGCCGTCGGCGCCTTCGAGGGGGCGGTCCAGCCCAATACGCGCGGCTTCCGCGACTTCCCCGACTGGTTCCGCACCGAGGGCCGAGCCCTGCTGGACGGGCCGAACCCGCCGAAGGTGGCCATGTACTGCACCGGCGGCATCCGCTGCGAGAAGGCGACGGCCTTTCTGAAGGCCGAGGGCGTGCAGGACGTCTTCCATCTGCAGGGTGGAATCCTGCGCTATCTGGAGACGACGCCCGAGGCCGACAGCCTGTGGCGAGGGGAGTGTTTCGTCTTCGACGAGCGGGTCGCCGTGGGCCACGGCCTGACGCCGGGCAGCCACAGCCTGTGCCGGGGCTGCCGCATGCCGGTGAGCGAGGAGGGGCGCAAGTCGCCGCGCTATGTCGAGGGCGTGGCCTGCGACCGCTGCGCGGATACGCGCACGGAGGCGGACCGGGCGCGCTATCTGGAGCGGGCGAAACAGGTGGAGATCGCGGAACGCCGCGGCGTGGCCCACATCGGCGCGGTCCAGGCGCCGCCCGAGGACTGAGCTACTGGTCCTCGTCGAACTTGCGTTCGACCAGATCGGCCAGGGCGGCCACGGCGGCCTCGGCTTCCGCGCCCTCGCCCACGATCTCGATGCCGCAGCCGTTGCCGGCGCCCAGCATCAGCAGGCCCATGATCGACAGGGCGTTCACCGTCACCCCGTCGCGGGTGACGTGGATCTCGGCGTCGAAGCTCGAGGCCAGTTTGACGAATTTGGCCGAGGCGCGGGCGTGCAGGCCCCGGGTGTTGCAGATGTTCGCCGTGGCCGTGACGGTCATTTCTCGCCCTGAAGCACCCAGCTGGCGACGGAGATGTATTTGCGGCCGGCGTCCTGGGCGTGGGCCACGCAGGATTCCATCGGCTCGCGGCCGCGCACGCTGGCAAGTTTGATCAGCATGGGCAGGTTCAGCCCGGCGATGACCTCGGCGTGGGTTTCTTCCATCACCGAAATGGCCAGGTTGGAGGGCGTGCCGCCGAACATGTCGGTCAGCAGGATGACGCCGTCGCCGTCGTTCACCGCATTGGCGGCGTCGACGATGTCGCGCCGGCGGCGCTCCATGTCGTCCTCGGGGCCGATGCAGATGGCCGCGACCCCGCGCTGGGGGCCCACGACGTGCTCCATGGCCGCCAGAAATTCCGAGGCCAGCCCCCCGTGGGTGACGATAACCAGCCCGATCATGACGGTGTAACCAAAGCTCACGCCCCGCGCCCGGCGGCTCCCTGAGCGCGCCGCAAGCCGGGCGGAATAGCCCAACTCCGCGTCGGGTTAAAGCGGGCTGGTCAGCAGTGTGACCTTTTCAACCGCGGAGGGTTCGAATCCGCAGAGCCGGACCCGCGGCAGGGGAACCCCGGCGATAACGGTTTCCGCGGCCTCGGGCAGGCGTTCGACGGGCGTGTCCGTCAGCTCGACCGCCAGCACCAGCCGCACCAGATCCAGGGCGCAGACGGGCGCGACGCCGACGCCCCGGGCCTCGATGCGGCCGGCGATGGTCGGCGGGCATGTGGCGTAGAGGGCCCCGCCCGAGGGGAAGACGTGGGCGTAGTCGTCGGCCACCAGCCGCCAGCCCTGGCCGATCAGCCGCAGGGCCAGGTCGCTCTTCCCGGCGCCCGACGGGCCGGTGATCAGGACGCCGCGCCAGCCCGAGGCGGGCGTCCAGCGCGCCGCGACCGTGCCGTGCAGGGGCTGGTCGCTCATCCCCGGCGGCCGAGGAAGGCGGGCGGCAGGGCGACCTCGAACCGCGCCCCGACCACGGCGCCGTGCGCGTCGGTCCGGTTCTCGGCGCGGATGGCGCCGCCGTGGGCCTCGACGATCTGGCGGGCGATCGACAGGCCGAGGCCGGAGTTGGCCCCGAAGGCCGTGCCCTTGGGCCGCGAGGTGTAGAACCGCTGGAACACGGTCTCGAGGTTTTCGGGCGGAATGCCGGGGCCGTCGTCGTCGACCTGCACCCGGGCGGGACGGTCGGGATCGGTCGGGTCGCGCGACAGGGTCACCCGCACCAGGCCGTCGGCCGGGCTGAACGAGCGGGCGTTGTCGATCAGGTTGCGGAACACCTGCCCCAGCGGCCCGTCGCGGCCGACGATCAGGATGTGGTCGCCGGCCGGGGGCTCGAAGACGATGCGCGGCTCGCCCGGCTTCCGCCCCGCCTCATAGACCCCGACGATCTCGGTCAGCAGGGTGGTCAGGTCGAGGGTGCGCGGCCGGTCGCGGGCCAGTTCGGCGTCGAGGCGCGAGGCGTTGGAGATGTCGGTGATCAGCCGATCCAGCCGCCGCACGTCCTGCTGCAGCAGGGCCGTCAGCTTCTCTCGCTGGGCCTCGGTCTTGACCAGGGGCAGGGTTTCCAGCGCCGAGCGGATCGAGGTCAGGGGGTTCTTGATCTCGTGCGAGACGTCGGCGGCGAAGCGTTCGATGGCGTCCATGCGGTCGGACAGGGTCTCGGTCATGGTCTCCAGCGAACGCGCCAGATCGCCGATCTCGTCCTTGCGGCCCTCGAGGTCGGGCAGGGAGATGGCGCGGGCGCGCTGCAGCCGGACCTCGTCCGCCGCCGCCGACAGCCGCATCACCGGCCGGGCCACGAACAGATGCATCAGCAGCGAGCCCAGCAGGTTCACGAACAGGGCCACCAGGGCGAAGGGCATCAGGGCCCGGCGCTGGGCGGCCAGGGTCTCGTCGACGTCGCCGGCTTCCAGCGTCAGCACGCCCAGAACCTGCTGCACATGGCGCACGGGGATGGAGACGGAGACGACGCGGTCGCCGCTTTCGGACCGGCGCTGGGTGGCCTGGACCTCGCCGTCCAGGGCCGCCTCGACCTCGGCGGCCAGGGCGGCGCGGGCCCGCTCGACGGCGGCCTCGTCGCGCGCCTCGCGGCGCGGGTCGGCCTTGGCGGGCGGCGTCCCGGCCGGCCGCGCGGGCGGCAGAGCCTCGCCGGGAATGATCTCGGTCACGGCATAGCTGTCGGCGACCAGCAGGCCGTCGAGGTCGAACAGCCGCGCCCGCTGACCGGCGGGAATGAAATTGTCCCGCAGCAGCAGGGGCGCCTTCTCGACGTTGAACTGCGGATTGGGCTCGCCGACCGTATATTCCTTGTCCGCCAGCACATTGGCCAGCAGCTCGGCCTGGGCCTGCAGGGTCTCCTGCCGCGCCTCGATCAGGCCGCGCTGCCATTCGTTCAGCGCCAGCGCCCCGACGAACAGGATCAGCAGGCTGAGCAGGTTCAGGGCCAGGATCAGGCCGCCGAGCCGCGACCCCCCGAAGCGTTTCACCGGGCGGCGCGGTTCGTCGTCTCCCGGCGGGAGCGAATCAGCTTTCGCGATAGCGGTATCCGACGCCATACAAGGTCTCGATGGCGTCGAACTCGGGGTCGACCACCCGGAATTTCTTCCGCATCCGCTTCACGTGACTGTCGATCGTGCGATCGTCGACATAGACCTGATCGTCGTAGGCGGCGTCCATCAGGTTGTCGCGGCTCTTCACGAAGCCCGGGCGCTGGGCCAGGGCCTGCAGCAGCAGGAATTCGGTGACGGTCAGCTTGACCGGCTTGCCCTCCCAGGTGCTCTCGTGGCGGGCCGGGTCCATCGACAGCTTGCCGCGCTTGATGGCCTTGGACGAATTCTCGCCCGAGGGCTCGGGCTCGCCGCCGTCGGCTCCGGTGCGGCGCAGCAGGGCCTTGACCCGTTCGATCAGCAGACGCTGGCTGAAGGGTTTGTGGATGTAGTCGTCGGCGCCGAGGTTGAAGCCGAGGATCTCGTCGATCTCCTCGTCGCGGGAGGTCAGCATGATGACCGGAATCTGCGAGGTCTGGCGCAGGCGGCGCAGCACCTCCATCCCGTCCATGCGGGGCATCTTGACGTCCAGTATGGCCAGGTCGGGCGGATTGGCCTCCAGCGCCTCGAGGCCCGCGGCGCCGTCGTGATAGGCCGTGATCTTGTGGCCGTGGCTTTCCAGCGCCAGCGAGACGGAGGCGACGATGTTCTCGTCGTCGTCGACCAGGGTGATGTTGGCCAAAGGCGGTCTCCTTGCAGACTCTTCGTTCGCAGTCTCAACGCACGGCAAGCGTTACCGTTCTAATCCATCATTGTCCGGGGTCGGTCGACCGAAAACCCGGATGGCGAGGCCCCTAGATGGGGCCCTTCGCCACAATTGACAACGAAACCCCGCCTTAAAGCCTTGGCGTCATCATGGGCGGGAACAGTTAGAGCGTTTTGATGGCCGGCTCCGTCCACTACGAAGTTTACATACGAAAGACGGCTCCCGCGCCCTGGACGCTCCAGATGGCGACGGAGGACCGCACGGTGGCGGTCGAGACGGCGGAAGACATCCTGGCCGACAAGCGCGCGGCGGCCGTGCGGGTGACCAAGGAGACCCTCGATCCCGACACCATGGAGTTCGCCAGCTCCACCGTCATGACCCGAGGCGCGCCAGAGGAGCGGCACAAGCGGGTGGTGCCCGAGACCGAGAGCGGCCCCCGCTGCAACGGCCCGCAGGACTTCTACACCCCCCAGGCCCGCGAACTGATCGGCCGGGTGCTCGAGGACTGGCTGGGGCGTCAGGGCGTGACCGCCTTCGAGCTGCTGCACCGCCCCGACCTGGCCGAAAAGCTGGAAGCCTCGGGCGTCGAACTGCAGCACGCCATCCAGAAGGTGGCCGTGCCCGAAAGCCAGGCCGTGGGCCAGCCCGTCCACGATCTGGTCCGCCACTATCAGAAACTGGCCGACAGGGCGCTGGAACGGGTCATCGCCGCGGGCCGGCGCGGCCAGTTCCCCGATCTGGAAAACCATTCGCTGGCCGACCTGGCCCACCGGCTGGCGGGCCAGCCCGACCGCGCCTTCATCATGGGAGGGGTGGTGTCCGGCGCGGTGAAGGGGATTCGCGGCGGCCGGGCGCGGCTGGACGGGCTGATGGACCTGGCCGGGCGGGCGCCCATGGACGGGCCGCCCCGCGCCATGGTGCTGGTGCCGATCGAACAGCTGCTGTGCGAAATGCTGGCGGCGCGGACCAATCTGACCGACATCCTCGGTCCCGGGCTGGATCAGGGCGCCTCGATGGCCGCCGTGGTGCGCATGGTGGCCCCCAACGAGATCGCCGCCCTGATCCGTCAGGACGCCCGCATGGCCCTGCAGATGCCCAATGTCGACGGCCCCGCCGCACGGCTGGGCGCGCGGCTGGAGGCGGGCGAATTCCCCCTGCTGGCCTCGGCCCTGGCGAGGATGGTGCTGCGCGAGCTGATGAGCCCGCGCCGCCTGCGCCCCAACGACGCCGCCGGCGAGATCGACATCCTGCGCACCCTGGCCATGGCCCTGACGGTCACCGCCGGCCGGCTGCTGACGCTGGAAGAGGTCCAGAACGCCTTCAACGAGCGCTCCAAGGCCATCGTCACGGCCGATTTCGTCGCCGCCTACGCCAAGACCTGCACCACGGTGCTGTGCGAGGCCGAGGCCCTGACCCGGCTGTGCGAGAACGTCACCGGCACGGCCAACAAGCGTTCGGCCGCCCGCTGGCTGGCGGCCTGCGTCGGTTCGCTGCGGTTCGAGACCGAGATGCGCGCCAACGCCGTGGGCCAGACCGCGGCCCAGAAGCTGGGCGTGCTCGCAACCCTGCAGCGGTCCGTGCACGCCTGCGGCCTCAACGAGCGCGACGACGAACAGATCTCCGCCGCCATCGGCACGGTGGGCGGCGCCGTCGAGAGCGAGGCGAAGATCGTGATGATGCTGGCGCGCTCGCCCGCGCCCCTGCCGCAGAAACTGTCGGTGCTGTTGCGCATGGCCGCCGGCGAGACGGCGCCCCTGGGGCCGGCCGCCGACCGCGCCAAGGTTGAGGCGATCAAGCTGTTCCGCGCCCCGGAAGCCCGCGCGACCCTGTCGGCCACGCCGGAAGCCCTCGCCCCGCTGAAGGGGCTGATGAAGGCCGCCGGCCTGGCCGCCTAGGACATTCTGGTTGGGCCGCGGTCAGAAGGCTCCGCCTTCTGACTGCTGCGCGCCGCCCTTCGGGTCGACCCGACGCGGCCTCAATCAAAAATGTCGAAGATGCTGTCGCGCTTCTTCTTCTTGTACCGATAGTCGTCGTCGTCGCGGCTGCGGTAGCGCTCGTCGCGGTACGCGGGCTGCGAACCCCACGGCTGCTGGGGCGGCTGCTGCGGCGGATAGGGCTGCTGGGCTTGCGGCGGCGGCGCGGCCTGGGGCGCGGAGGCGCGGCCCTCCTCGGTCGCCGAGGCCATCAGCTTCTCCAGCTCGCCGCGGTCCAGCCAGACGCCGCGGCAGCTGGGGCACATGTCGAACTGCACCCCGCCGCGTTCCAGCGTCTGCATGGCGGCGTTGTCGTTCGGGCACATCAAGAGCGGCATGGGCGTCTCCATTCACGGGGTCCGCCTGTAGAGCTAGGGTGCGGCGAAGGTTCCGCCAACGCGGCGAAGGGCCGCGCAGGTCTCAGGTCGCGGGCGCCCCGCCGCCTGCCGCGATCCAGGCGTCGACCTGGTCCTCCAGCACGTCCAGCGGCACCGAGCCCGAGCCCAGCACCACGGCGTGATAGTCGCGCAGGTCGAACCGCGGCCCCAGGGCGGCCTCGGCCCGGGCGCGCAGTTCGCGGATCTTCAGCTCGCCGATCTTGTAGCTGGTCGCCTGGCCCGGATTGGTGATGTAGCGCTCGACCTCCTTGACGATGTCGCGCTCGCTCAGCAGCGAATTCTGCTGGAAATAGGCGATGGCGTCCTCGCGGCTCCAGCGCTTGGCGTGCAGGCCGGTGTCCGTGACCAGCCGCACCGCCCGCCACAGCTCCAGCGACAGCCGGCCGAAGTCCGAATACGGGTCGGAATAATAGCCCATCTCCTTGCCCAGCCGCTCGGCGTACAGGCCCCAGCCCTCGGCGTAGGCGCCGTAGCCGCCGAAGCGCCGGAAGCGCGGCATGCCCTCGATCTCCTGGGCGTAGGCGATCTGGAAATGATGCCCCGGCGCGCCCTCGTGATAGCTGATGGCCTCGATCTGGGGCTTCAACACCTGGGTCATGTCGGACAGGTTGACGTAGTAGATGCCGGGACGCGTCCCGTCCGGCGACGGCGAGTTGTAGAAGGCGACCGAGGCCGTCGCCTCGCGCCACGGTTCCACCGCCCGCACCTCCAGCGCCGCCTCGGGCAGGTCGTGGAAATACCGCGGGGCGTCCGTCATCACCCGGGCGATGAATGCGCGCGAGTCGGTCAGATACTGTTCCTTGCCCTCGGGCGTGTTCGGATACTGGAAGCGCGGGTCCGTCTTGATGAAGGCGAAGAAGTCCTGCAGCGAGCCGGTGAAGCCGACGGCGGTCTTGATGACCTCCATCTCGGCCTGGATGCGCGCCACCTCGGCCAGGCCGGTCTGGTGGATCTGGTCCGCCGTCAGGTCCGTCGTCGTCGAGAGCTGGAGCCGGGCGTTGTAATAGGCCTCGCCGTCCGGCAGCCGCCAGACGCCGCCGTCGCGGTTCGGCATGGCGGCGGCCTGCGCCTGAACCTCGGCAAGGGCCGCCAGCACGCCTTCATAGCCGCGCTTCCACTCGCCGGTCAGGGCCGCGCGGCCCTCGGCCAGCAGCCGGTCCTTCGTGGCCTGATCCGCCTCCAGCGCCCCGACCTTCTTCTGGAAGTCGGCCCAGACAGGGTTGTCGGCGCCGCCGTCGAAGGGCGCCCCGGCGATGATGTTGCGGGTGTTGGCGATCGAGGGCTCGAACACGAAATTCGGGGAGATCACCCCTTTCGACGCCCGGTCGCGCAGTTCGGCGGCGATCTCGCCCATGACGCGCTCGGAATCGCGCAGGCGGGATACATAGGCCTCGGCGTCGGAGACGCTGCCGACGCGGTGGTTGTTGATCATGAACACCGGCAGGCCGGTGGTCGGATTGCCGTTGGCGGCGAATTGATAGTTCCAGTCGCGCCAGCGGTTCGACAGCCGCGCCTGCTGGACGCCGTATTCGAACAGCCGCCACGACATCCGGCTGTCGGCGCTGAGCGTCTGCGGATTGAACTGGTCGTTCAGCTGCGCCAGCTGGCGTTCGGCCATGGCCAGGGCCCGGTCGGAGGCGGCGTCGGTCGCGTCGTCCAGCCTGTCGTAATCGGTCTTGAGACCCAGGGAGGTCATCTGCTGCGGGCTGAGGGCGATCCGCTCCTGGAACGCCTGTTCGAAGAAGGCGGCCAGCCGGGCGTCCTCGCTCTGCGCGGGCGCAGGGGCGGGCGCAGGGGTCTGGGCCAGGGCGACAACGGGCGTCCCCGCCAGCAGGGCGACGACGGCGGCGGACGAGACGAGCAGACGGCGCATGAAAACCCCCGGAAAGACTGAGGGCGCGACCATCTCCGACGCCGGGCCCCGGCGCAAGCTGCGCCCGTCAGGCGTCGGGCGCCTTGCGGGATCTGGCGATCTTCGCGCTCTCGGCCTTCAGCGGCTTCGACACCGGACAGACCTCCTGGGCGTAGGCGTTCAGGGTGTTGGCCAGATGGTCGGGGACCAGGCTGTAGTGGACGAACTGGCCGCGCTTCTCGCTGCTGACCAGACCGGCGTTCTCCAGCACCGTCAGATGTTGCGACACGGCCGGCTTGGAGATCTCGAACCGCGCCGCGATCTCGCCCGCCGTCATGTCGGCATGGGCCAGATAGGCCAGGATCCGGCGCCGGATGGTGGAGGACAGGGCTTCGAACACGCGTTGCATGGGCCGATATTTAAGCGATTTGCTAAGCGCTTGCCAGTCCTTCATTTCAGTGATTAAGTTATGACTTAAATACTGAAAGGCTTGGCGATGCACGACCACCACGATCCCTGCGCCGTGAACAGTCTGGTCGAGACGCCCGGGTGCAGTCCCGTCGAGGGGCGCGTCGTCTGGGATCCGGCCCATTCCCTCTGGAACGGCGGCATGCTGGCCGCCGCCTTGGTCTTCGGGCCGCTGACGTTCAGCTGGGGCGCCCTGGCGGTGTTCGCGGCGACCACCGCCGGGGCCCTGCTGCTGGGCCATTCGGTCGGATTTCACCGGCGGCTGATCCACGGCAGCTTCGACTGTCCGCTGTGGCTGGAGCACTGCCTGGTCTGGGTCGGGACGGCCGTGGGCATGAGCGGGCCCTTCTGGATGATCCGCACTCACGACCTGCGCGACTGGGCCCAGCGTCAGACCGACTGCCACGACTATCTGGCCCATCGCCGGCCCATGCTGGTCGACGCGGTGTGGCAGATCCATTGCCGGCTGGAGCTGGCCCGGCCCCCGGCCTTCGATCTGGGCCGGGTGCAGCGCGACCGCTTCTACCGCTTCCTCGAACGGACATGGATGCTGCAGCAGGCGCCGATCGCGATCGGCCTGTACCTGCTGGGCGGCTGGGGCTTCGTGGTCTGGGGCGTCTGCGCCCGGGTCGCGGCCTCGGTGACCGGCCACTGGTTCGTCGGCCATCTGGCGCACCGGCGCGGGCCCCAGACCTGGCGCGTGAAGGGCGCCGGCGTTCAGGCCCATGACGTGCCCTGGGCCGCCATCCCGACCATGGGCGAGGCCTGGCACAACAACCACCACGCCTGGCCCGGCTCGGCGCGCATCGGCCTCTATCCCGGCCAGAGCGACTGGGGCTTCCGCTTCATCCAGCTGCTGGAGCGGCTGGGGCTGGCGTGGAACGTGCGGACGCCCGACACCATGGCCGGACGGACGCTGAGCCTGGAGTCGGCAAAATGAGGGACGCAAATGCTCGAGGCGCGGGAGCCATCATCGCGGCGGGGTTTGTGGGGGCCGGGACCTGTGGCCTTCAGCTGGTGGGCCTGCTCTTCGTTCAGGAGCCGAACGATCCTGCTTCCCTTATGGCTGCCGGACCGGCGTACGCCATTCTGGGATTCATCGTGGCGCTGATCCCCTTCAGCATGGGAGTGTGGATGGTCGGCCTGCCCGCCTGGATGATCCTGCACCGCGTGGGATGGACCTCGCGCCTTCATGCACTCCTGTCCGGCGCCGTCCTGGCGGGCGCGGCAGGCGCGATTCTCTCAGCCCTGACCGGCGGGAGCCCGATCGAGGCCGGCGCATTCCTGCTTCTGCCCGGAGCCATCGCCGGCTGGACCCTGCACCGCATCGCCTACGGAAAGGCGGGACCTTCGCCTGCCTAGAACTGCCGCCAGCTGTCGCCGGGCTCGCGTTCGCCGGGTTCGACCGTCTGCTGGCCCCAGGCGGCGACCATGAACAGCTTGTGGCTGCGGATGCGGAACTCGCCGGTCATGGGCACGACGGCCCCCAGCGGCGCGCCCGTCCTCGGCTCGTAGAGGAAGCCCGAGAACTCGGCCACGCCGACCCGGTCGCGGCGGCTGTAGATCGACAGCTCGGGCAGGGAGACGACGTTCAGGCTCTCGCTGATCGGCACCCGCATCTCGGGCAGGCCGAAGACGCGGCGCATCTGTTCCATCGACAGGGCCCCGGCGCGCAGTTCGAACACGGCGTCGGCCTCGTTCTTCGACTGCGCCATCGCATAGCCCGCCTCGGACAGGGCCGAACGGATGGCGCTGACGGCGTAGGCCGAATTCTCGGCCTGGAAGAAGGTCGCGTCCACGAACACCCGCGAACCGGCGGGAATCGGCAGCGTCAGGCCCTGGACCGCCCGGTCGGCGGCGCGGGCGACCAGCAGCTGTTCGGTGGCCGTGCGCGACGGATAGGTCTCGGACGTCGAGGCGCAGGCGGTCAGGGTCCCGGCCGCGGCCAGGACGGCGATCAGGCTCCGCACGGTCACCAGCTGCCGGTGTTGGGCATGGAGCTCCAGGGCTCGGCGGGCGCCAGCGGGGTCCCTTCCTGCAACAGCTCGATCGAGATCCCGTCGGGCGAGCGCACGAAGGCCATGTTGCCGTCGCGCGGCGGGCGGTTGATCACCACCCCGCCGTCCATCAGCCGCTGGCAGGCGGCGTAGATGTCGTCGACCTTGTAGGCCAGATGGCCGAAATTGCGTCCGCCGTCGTACGGCTGGGGGTCCCAGTTGAAGGTCAGCTCCACCTCGGGCGAGCGTTCGGCCTCGGCGCGGGGCCGGTCCGACGGCGCGGCGAGGAAGACCAGGGTGAAGCGCCCGGCCTCGTTCTCGATCCGGCGCGTCTCCGCCAGACCCAGCAGGTCGCAGTAGAAATGCAGCGAGGCGTCGAGGTCCGTGACCCGGACCATGGTGTGCAGATAGCGCATGGGAACGTCCGTCCTGGGGGAGGCGGGAAGGCCGCCTCTATAGCGACCGTTCGCCGCGATCGCGAATAACGGCCTGTTTCGGCGGATGCGCCGGCCCGCGCGGCCTGCTAGACGCGTCCGGTCCGCCCGTCGCCCAAGGCCTTCCATGCTCCGCAAGCTCTACGACCAGGTCTTCGCCCTGGCCCGCAGCAAACACGCCACCCCGGCCCTGGCCATGGTGTCCTTCACCGAGAGCTCCTTCTTCCCCATTCCGCCTGACGTGATGCTGGCGCCGATGATCCTGGCGCGGCCGGACCGGGCCTATTTCTACGCCACCGTCTGCACCGTCGCCTCGGTGCTGGGCGCCATGCTGGGCTATGCGATCGGCTATTTCCTGACCGACGTGGGGATGATGATCCTGACCTGGCTGGGCAAGGCGGACACCTTCGAGGCGTCCAAGGCCCTGTTCCAGCAGCACGGCGCCTGGGTGATCCTGATCAAGGGCCTGACCCCCATCCCGTTCAAGCTGATCACCATCGCCTCGGGCATCTTCCAGTTCAACTTCGCCCTGTTCGTGGCCCTGTGCGTCGTGACCCGCGGGGCCCGCTTCTTCGCCGAGGCCTTCATCCTCAAACGTTGGGGCCCCCCGATGCTGGAGATGGTCGAGAAGCGGCTGGCGATGTGGACCGTCATCGGCCTGGTGGTGCTGATCGGCGCCATAGCGGCGGTGAAGCTTCTCTGATCCGGCGAGCCGCATCGACGCGGCGTTCAGGCCCGGCTAGAACATCGTCCGATGAGAGGCCTTTATCGACTCCTGACGCGGTGGTGGACCGCCTTCGCCCTCGCCGCCTCGCTGGCGCTGCTGGGCGCGGCGCATGCATTCGAGCGATTCGGCGGCCTGGCCCCCTGCAACCTCTGCCTCAAGCAGCGCGAGGTCTACTGGGGCGCGGCGGCCATCGCCCTGGTCGCCACCCTGTGGCACCTGATCAGCCGCGGCAGCCGGGGCACGCCCCGCATCGCCGCCTTCCTGCTGGCCGTCGTCTTCGCCACCGGAACCATCACCGCCGTCTTCCACATGGGCGGCGAGATGAAGTGGTGGGCCCTGCCCGCGACCTGCGCCGGCGGCGGCGAGGTCAATCTGGAAGGCCTGGCCGCCCTGGCCCTGGGCACCGGCCCGATCGAGAAGCCCGTCTTCTGCGACGCGGTGACATGGCGGTTCCTGGGCCTGTCCATGGCAGGATGGAACGTCCTGATCTCGGCGGCCCTCGCCGTGTTCAGCCTGCTCGCCGCCAAGAGACCCAAGGATGCCAGAGCGCCCCGAACCTGACCTGACGGCCGACCGGCGCATTCCGCTGGCCCGGCCGGGACGCGGCGCCAGCAAGCGGCGCCGGGCCGAGATCCTGCGCGTCGACCACGCGGGCGAATACGCCGCCGTCCACATCTATCGCGCACAGAAGGCCGTGTTCGAGGGCCGCGCCGGCAAGGCCGCCCTGGCCGCCGACATGGGCGAGATGCAGGATCAGGAGGCGGTGCATCTGGCGCGCTTCAACGCCCTGCTGAACGCCGAGCGCGTGCGTCCGACCCTGATGACTCCCGTCTGGCGGCTGGCCGCCATGGCCCTGGGGACCGGCACGGCCCTGATGGGCGAGAAGGCCGCCCACGCCTGCACCGAGGCGGTCGAGAGCGTGATCGAGGAACACTACGCCGACCAGATCGCCGAGCTGCGCGACCGCGATCCCGCCCTGGCGGCCGAGTTGTCGGTGTTCCGCGACGAGGAGCTGGCGCACCACGACCACGCCGTCGACCACGGCGCCCGCGAGGCCCCCGGCTACGACCTGCTCAGCGCGGTCATCAAGGCCGGCTGCCGTGTCGCCATAAAGATCAGCGAAAAGGTCTGATCGCACGCCCGGGTTGCGATCCTCGGCCCGATTGGCATTATGACGCCACAAGTTTCACAGGAGTTCCTGGTGTTCCTCCCCGCCTTGCTTGCTTCAACCCTGCTTATGCAGCAGACGGCTCCCGCCCCGACCGCGACGCCCGCGCCCGTCCAGACGCCCGCCGCCCAGACCGAGCCGACCACCCTGCCCACCGTGAACGTCGCCGCCGCGCCGGCCCAGCCGACCCAGACCTGCCGCACCGAGGCCGTCACGGGCTCGCGCTTCGGCCGCCGCGTCTGCCGCAGCACCGTCCAGACCGCCGAAGAGGCGGCCGCCAGCCGCGAAATGCTGCGCCGCATGCAGGGCGCGCGAATGCCCGACGGCTGACCCTTCAGGGCTTCACGGACGCCACGTCGAAGGCCAGCAGCAGCGTCCGCTGCCGCGGATTGTCGTTGTCGTCCGACAGGATATAGAGCCGCGTCTCCGACGCGCCCGCCGCCGCGGCGATCCCCTCGAAATTGTCGGTCGTCGACGGCAGGCTGAAAATCGCCAGCACGGGCCCGAGCGCGCCTGACGCGTCCATGCGGCGGACGCGCGCGCGCATGTCGATCGGCTCGCGGTACAGGCGTTCGACCACGTACCAGCCCTCTCCCCCCGGCTCGCGGTCCATGCCGGTGATGCGCCACTCCGAGATCGGGGGAGGCGTCGCGGGAGGCGGCGTGACCTCCGCGCAGCGCGCGGGCGTGCAGTCCCAGACCCCGCCGGCTTCCGCCGCGGCGCGCAGGCCCCCGGGTCCGGCCGCCAGCGCCTCAAGACCGTCATTGCCCGGCGCGACCGGCGGCGCGGTCCGCGGCGAGGGCCGGCTCCTCAATCCTGCGAGCGGGCCGTAGGACCACAGGCGCGGCGTCTGTTCGAAGCCGACGATCAGTTCGCCGTCCGCCGTGATCGCCAGACTTTCCGCGTCGCCCTCAGACCGGGTCGGGAAGGCGCGCCCGTCCTCGCCGGTCAGACCGCGCAGACGCAGGCCGGACAGACCCGACAGCCGCCCGCGCCGGTCGAACGCCAGCCGCCCGCGCACCAGATCGCCCGCGTCCGTGACCGCGACCATGTCGCCCCCGGCCAGCTTCAGGTCCGACAGGCCGTGCAGCCGGTCGCCCCTCGGCGCCACGATCTGAATCCCGCCCGCGAACCGCACGCCCGGCGCCAGCCGGACCCCGCCGGGCAGGCCCAGCCCGATCGGGCGCACCTGCGCCGCCACGGGCGTCCAGCCGTCGTCCGACCCCCGCCACGGCTCGGAGACGACGGCCGCGCCCGCGCAGGCGCTCAACAGCAGGGGCAGGACGGCGGCGGCGAGCCGCCTCACGCGGCCTTCCGGCGGCGGCCCGAGGCCACGGCCTTGGGCTCGGCGTCGAACAGGGCGGCCAGGTTCTCGACCATGGCCCCGGCCAGCTGTTCCACATCGACGATGGTGACGGCGCGGCGGTACCAGCGGGTCACGTCATGGCCGATGCCGATGGCCATCAGCTCGACCGGCGACCGGGTCTCGATCTCGGCGATGACGTGCCGCAGGTGCTTGTCCAGATACAGGGCCGCATTGGCCGACTGGGTGGAATCGTCGACCGGCGAGCCGTCCGAAATGACCATCAGGATGCGCCGCGACTCGGTGCGCCCCAGCAGCCGTTCGTGGGCCCAGGTCAGGGCCTCGCCGTCGATATTCTCCTTCAGCAGCCCCTCGCGCATCATCAGTCCGAGGCTCTTCTTCGCCCGCCGCCAGGGCGCGTCGGCGGACTTGTAGATGATGTGGCGCAGGTCGTTCAGCCGGCCGGGATTGGCGGGCTTGCCGGCCGTGATCCACGCCTCGCGCGACTGGCCGCCCTTCCACGCCCGGGTGGTGAAGCCCAGGATCTCGACCTTGACCCCGCACCGCTCCAGCGTCCGCGCCAGGATGTCGGCGCAGACCGCCGCCACCATGATCGGCCGCCCGCGCATCGAGCCGGAATTGTCCAGCAGCAGGGTCACCACCGTGTCACGGAACGGGCTCTCGCTCTCGGCCTTGAAGCTGAGCGGGCTGGTCGGGTCGGTGATGATCCGCGTCAGGCGGGCGGTGTCCAGCACTCCCTCTTCCAGATCGAAATGCCAGCTGCGGTTCTGCTGCGCCATCAGCCGGCGCTGCAGCTTGTTGGCCAGGCGCGACACCACCGACGACAGGGCCGTCAGCTGCTGGTCCAACAGGGCGCGCAGCCGCTCCAGCTCGTTCGGATCGCACAGGTCGGCGGCGTCCACCACCTCGTCGAAGGCGGTGGTGAAGACGCGGTAGGCGTCGACAGCCCGGCCGTCGTCGGCCGTCTCCTGGCGGTTGGGCAGGGAGCCTTCATTGACGTCGGGGCCGTCGTCCGAGGCCTCGCCGTCGGGATCGCCGGGCGAACCGTCCGGGCGGCTGTCGCGGTCCTCGCCCTGATCCTTGTCGTCGGTGGAGCCGTCCATGGACTGGCCCTCGCCGCCGCCGGCGTCGTCCTCCTCGTCCTGGTCGTCGGCCGCGTCGGGCTCCTGAGGATCGGGCTCCTCGTCGCCCTGATCGTCCGAGGCGTCGTCGCCGCGGCCGTCGCCGGGATCGAGATCCAGGGCGCGCAGCACATCCTTCAGCCGCTCTGCGAAGGCGGTCTGGTCGCCGGCCACGTCCGCCAGAGCATTGAGCTTGTCGCCCGCCTTGTCCTCCAGCGCCGTGCGGACGAGGTCCAGCATGGCGCCGGCGCCGTCGGGCGCGCGCTGGCCGGTCAGCCGCTCGCGCACCAGCAGGGCCACGGCCTCGGGCAGGGGCACGCGCTCGGCGTCGGCGCGCAGGGCCCCCATCTTCTCCAGCCGGGTCAGCAGGGCCGCGTTCATGTTTGCCCGGACCCCGGCCAGGGCCGTCGAGCCCACGGCCTCGACCCGCGCCTGTTCGACCGCCTCGAAGACGTCGGCGGCCCGCGTGTCCACGGGCCGCAGCCGGGCGTGCAGGCCTTCGTCGTGATTGGCCAGGCGCAGGGCCAGCCGGTCGGCCTGGCCGCGCAGGGTCGCATTGCCGGCCGCGCCCGGATCGCGCGGCGGATGCGGCAGGGTCAGGACGCCGTTGGACAGCTTCGGCCCGTCCGAACCGAACGTGACCTCAAGCTCGGACTGCTCGGCCAGCGCCCGCGCCGCATGGGCGAGCGCGCGCTTGAAGATGTCGGCGGGAGTGTCGGCGGAGGCCATGGGCGACACATAGCGCAGCGAGCGGAGAGGGGAAGCATTCTCCCTCCCCTTTATGGGGAGGGTCGGCGGCGCGAAGCGACGGCGGGGTGGAGTGTGTCAGCCATTCCCCACCCGGTCGCTACGCGACCACCCTCCCCACTTCGGGGGAGGGAGATGACGAAATCACGCCGCGTTGGCGGCCTTCGACTTCAGCTTTTCCTGATGCGCGCGCATGCCGACGGCGATCAGTTCGGCGGCCTCGCCGGCGTCGCCCCAGCCCTTCACGGTCACCGACTTGTTCTTCTCCAGATCCTTGTAGCGGGTGAAGAAGTGCTCGATCTGCTCGACCAGGATGGCCGGCAGCTGCCGGTAGCTGGCGATGTCGGTGTAGTAGGGGTTCAGCTTGTCGACCGGCACGGCCAGGATCTTCTCGTCGCCGCCGGCCTCGTCTTCCATCTTCAGCACGCCGATCGGGCGCGAGCGGATGATGCAGCCCGGCACCACCGGCGTCGGGTTCAGCACGATGACGTCGCAGGGGTCGCCGTCGTCCGACAGGGTGTGCGGGATGAAGCCGTAGTTGCCCGGATAGTACATCGCCGTGTGCAGGAAGCGGTCGACGAACAGGGCGCCGGACGCCTTGTCCATCTCGTACTTCACCGGAAGACCGCCCTGCGGAATCTCGATGATGACATTGACGTCCCAGGGCGGGTTGGGGCCGACGGGGATGGCGTCGATATTCATGGCGCGCTCGATTATTGTGCAGTGCGATACGAAAGTGGCGGGCGTGATAGGCTCGCACGGCGCCCGAAGCAAGGCGGAGCACGATTTGGGCGCCATGTTCGCGACGCGGGCCGCTCGCGGCTTGAGCGCGGGACGGGCGCGGGCCACGATGCGGCGGTGACGAGGAGCGACCCATGACCCTTTACGACTGGCTGGCCCTCGGCTTCTTCATCGTCTGCTGGCTGGGCTACGGGCCCCTGCTGGGCCTGCTGGCGCGGCGCAGCGGCACGCTGAACGACGACATGCTGATCGTCCGCCGGGTCTGGATGACGGCCATGACCCACCGTGAGATCCGCCTCGTCGACAGCAATCTGCTGGGCCACACCATCAATTCCGGCGGCTTCTTCGCCTCGACCAACCTGCTGCTGATCGCCGCGGTGGCCAGCGTCCTGTTCGGGGGCGAGCAGGCGATCGAGGGGTTCGCCTCCGTGGGCGCCGAGCATGTGCCGACCCGGCTGCTGGAGGCCAAGCTGGCCCTGGTCCTGATCTGCCTGTCGCGCGGCCTGCTGGACTTCATCTGGTCGATCCGCCAGCTCAACTATTCGCTCGCCCTGATCGGCGCGGCCCCGGAAGTGCATACCGAGGCCGACCGCGTGGCCCTGGGCGACGCAGCCGCCAATCTGCTGAACCCGGCCCTCAGCGCCTTCAGCCAGGGCGTGCGCGGCTATTATTTCGCCCTGGCGGCGGCCGCCTGGCTGTTCGGACCCTTGTGGCTGGCCCTCGGCGTGGCCCTGATTTCCGGCCTGCTGATCTGGCGCCAGGCCGGTTCCCCGGCCGCCCTGGCCATCCGCAGCGCGCGGCGTCTGCTCGAGCCCTGAGGCGGAACCGCCATGCTTGTTCGCAGATGCGCTGGCATGCGGACAGATTTTGCCCCCGAAACCGTTTACAGCGCAATCGCAGGGAACGAGCGTGCCGTTACATTGCGTGAACGCAGGTGCGAAATACCGTCTTGACGGTTTGTGCACTGCACACTAGCTTGATTTTCGACGCCTCCGGGCGTCATGCCCTTCCTGGGCGTTTCCTCCCTAAAGACTTTTATGCCGCGCCTTCGGGCGCGGCTTTTTTTATGTCCCGTCGGCCGCCAGCAGGCCGGCGATCACCCGCGCCACGCCTTTTTGGGTCCGCGACCAGCCGGGCGAAGGCGTCCGCGCGGCCTCGTCGAAATACAGGGCGCGGTTCAGCTCGATCTGGATGGCCTGGAAGCCCTCGTCCGGCCGCCCCCAGGCCTGGGTCGTCCATCCGCCCGCATAGGGCTGGTTCAGCGCCACCCGCCAGCCCAGGGCCTCGAACCCCCGCCGCAGGCGCCGCGTCAGGTCCGCCTCGCACGACGAGCCGTGCCGGTCGCCCAGCACCACGTCCGGCCCGCGGGCGCCGCCCGAGCCCTGCGTCGCCCGCGCCGGCATCGAATGCCAGTCCACCAGCACCGCCTGGCCGTGACGCGCCCTCGCCGCCTCCATCCGCTGACCGAGCGCCGCGTGATAGGGCGCATGCGCCCGCGCGATCCGCTCCCGCGCCTCGTCCAGCGTCAGCCGCCGCGCATACACGGCCCGGCCGTCGCCGCTCAGCCGCGGAATGACGCCGTATCCCGCCGCCGTCCGGGCCGAGCCCGTCCCCTCGCCCAGACCCTCGATCAGCAGGGGGTCCAGATCGTCCGGATCCCGGTTCAGATCGACATAGGCCCGGCCCAGCCGACCCAGCACCAGCACCGCGCCGCCCTCGGCGCCCGGCGCGATCAGCTGGTCGACCAGGGCGTCCTCGGCGCTGCGCAGACTGGCCTCGGCCAGGGCCGGATCGGCCCCCATGTCGGCGGGATACAGGTCGCCGGAATGGGGCGAGGCGAAGACGAACCGCCCGGGAACGACGGGATCCACGACGGCGAACCCCGCCCCGCCGTCCGCCTGATTCCCGCTGCCGTCCCCTGAATTCATGCCGCAGCCATAGCCTGTTTCCGCCCGCCATCCACAGGGGACCGCTTTGACATGGCGGTGATTTTCATGGCGGGTTTACCAGTGCGGACATAGCTTCACGGAAAGAAGTCCGGGGCGAAAACCATATGGCGCGCATTCTCTTGGCCGAAGACGACCACTCCCTGCGCGGGTTCCTGACCCGCGCGCTGGAGCGGGCCGGACATTCGGTGGTCGATTGCGAGAATGGCGACGACGCCATCGACGCCCTCGACCAGGGCCCGTGGGACCTGCTGCTGACCGACATCGTCATGCCCGGCGCCGACGGCATCGAGGTGGCGCGCGTCGCCGCCGCCCGCCAGCCCGGCATCCGCATCATGTTCATCACCGGTTTCGCCGCCGTGGCCCTCAGCGCCGCCCAGGCCAGCCCCCAGGCCAAGGTCCTGTCCAAGCCCGTCCATCTGCGCGACCTCGTGGGCGAGGTCGAACGCATGGTGGCGGCCGCCTGAAAGCCGCCGCGGGCGGTCACGATCATGAGATCGAATCGCCTTGGTTTCGCCCTTGCAGTCAGCGCCCTCAAGGGGTTATAGACCGCTCCTTCCCGTTCCGGACCCGTTCGGAACCGTCTTGGCGGATGCGTAGCTCAGCGGGAGAGCACCTCGTTGACATCGAGGGGGTCACAGGTTCAATCCCTGTCGCGTCCACCATTCCTTTCCATCACCGACACCCTGCAGGCCCGCGGCCCTGCTCGTGGCCGTAGAGCGCGCCGCGGGCGCCTTACCGCGAGTGAGCGATGCTGAGGTCGCCGCCCGAGCGGGCCAGCGGTTCGGGCGCGGCCGTGACCTGACCGACCTTGCGCATCAGCGCCTGGGTGCGGCGCACGACGGCGATGTCCAGGCCGTCGGAGCGGCCCCCGCCGACCATGGCGTCGATGACCACGGACAGCTGAAGGGCGGCCTCCTCAAGGGTTCGCGCCTCGTAGCTGAGCAGGGACTGCTCGGCGTTCTGGAACTGGTCGCTGACGCCGGCGGCCTCGACATCCTTGTTGTTCCAGGCGGTCCAGAACTCGCTGGCGGCTTCAAAGGTCCAGGGGTTTGAGTGGTTCATGGCTTGTGCCCCTCCCGGGCAAAACGTCGGTCGGCCCAGGCTTCCCAGGCGCCGGCGAAAAACGTGACGCAGATGAGGAGCCAGACCCCGAGCCGGACCGTGACTGCGGTCCAGACGAAATGATGAGGCGCCACAAGCGTCGTGACATGAGTCAGGACCGAGATCAGCTGGAAGCCTGTCAGGGCTGTCAGCCACCAGCGGTCCCGTCGATAGACCAGGGTCCAGACGGCGACCAGGAAGGTGAGCTCGAGGCCCGCCACGCCCGCGCGCCAGGTGCCGATCTGAAACGGTTCCACGATGTGTACGAGAACCAGCATCGCGACCACCATGGCCCCGACCAGGCGTTCCTCCCAGGCGCCGAAACGCCAAAGCGCAAACACCCCCAGAAGGGTGAGGCCGATGATCGCGATCGTCGCCGGGGTCATGGTCCGGTCAGGCCGCGGCGAGACAACCCGTCGGTTGGGGCGCCTCGGATCCGTCGCCCTCCGGCTTTTTTTCACCGGGGACGAGCAGGCCGTAGTTCAGGCCCATCCGACGGGCGTCGCGCTCTGCATGGCCATGCGCCTCAACCAGCTCGCCGCGCGCCGCTGTGAGCGTGTGGAGCGCCTTGGCGGCCGCGGTGAAAGCCTTCTGACCGGCGGCCGCGCCGAGGTTGGCCGCGCCTCGGGTGTGAAAGGCGCTCGCCAGCATGTCGGCCAGGCGGGCGCTTGCGGCGTCCAGCAACTGTTCGGTTTCCCGCAGGTCCATGGCGACGCTGCTGGCGAACTGGTCGGCGGACCGGGAATGGACGGTAGGCATGGGGTGTCCTTGGGTTAGGGGTTCGCTCCCGTCGGCGCGAAACCATCCGCCACCCCGAACATCATGCCGATCAGCCCGATGACTGTGACCAGCAAAATGGCCCCGAACGCCGTCCATCCGAGAATGGTCAAGGTCCGAACCTTGAAGGAGCGCGGCGGGGTCCGCAACGCACCGAGTCGACTGTAGCGCCCGTAGAGGCTCTGGTCGGCCGGGTTCGCAGCGGGAGGTTCAACGGACAGGTCCGCGTCGACGCCCTGATCCAAGCGGTCGGCGACGGATTGGTGAATGGCCCCAGAAGCGTATGGCGGATTTGACCCCAGCAGGCGCAGGGCCTCCTTGCGGCGCGACACGCCCAGTCGCCGCGTCGCTTCCCGAATATGTTTGTCGACGGTGTTGGCCGAGATTCCCAGCGTCCGCGCGATCTCCTTGTCCGTCATGGTTACGGACAGTCGCAGACACTCTTCCTGACGCTCTGTTAGCCTGACCGACATGAAGCCTCCCTGAGGCGAGTAAGGCCATAAAACGCACGTTCGTCCATTGGTTAACCGACGCCCGCCGATTTTTCCCACTACCGGGAAACGCTCCGTGAACCCGCTCGGCGGCGGTCGCCACGCAGAAACTCACAGGGTGCGCGAGGAGAATTGATCGGCCCGGCGTCACGCAGAGCCCGCGACCCGTGCTCCGGATCCGGTCCGCGGATTGACGCTCCGGCGGAAACCTTTGGCCGGTTCGCGGATTGCACCTTCATGGCCCCCGATCTCGACACCCTTCTCGAAGGTTCCCCGGCTTACGGCGTGGTCGACGCCCGCGACGGCGCGGTCCTGTTCCGAAGACCCGGCCACGAGGCGGCGTTCAACGCCCTGGCGGCCGAGGTGCTGGAGGCGTCAGGCGACGCCTGGGAGGCCTTTCCTCTGAAGGGCGACGAGGCCGGTTGCGACCGCCTGTTCGTGGCGCCCCTGACCGAGCACCGCTCCTTCGACCCGCGCTGAGCCGCGTTGACATCGGCGCGGCCGCGGGTTCAAGCCGGGGCCATGTCCAGCCGACCCAAACTCCGCCGCCTGCTCGACCTGCCCGGCGTCGCCGATCTGGAGATGAAGGCGCTGATGAAGCCCCGCTGCGCCGATCCGGACGCGCGCGCGGAATTCCCCGACATCGACGCGACTGCCCTGGCCGCCTTCGGCCTGACCGTCGAGGCGGCCGAGGCCGTGGCCCTGCCCGCCGACTGGGACGGCGTCGAGCATCTGGACGGCTTCGACCTGATCGACGCCTTCGCGGCCGAGGGCTGGGATGTCACCGACGACCGGCGCAAGCCCTTGCGCATGCTGGGCCATTTCGCCCTGCCGCTGGCCCTGGCCATGCGCGGCGTCGCCGGCGAACTGCCCTTCCAGCCCGAGGACACGACGCCCGAGCCCTGGGGCGCCGGCATGGCCGCCGAGGCCAGGCGCTTCCGCAAACGCTAGTTGGCGCGGCGCAGGTCGCGCGGCGACATGCCGTAGGCGCGGCGGAAGGCGGCGTTGAAGTTCGACAGGTCGTTGAACCCCACCCCCAGCGCCACCTCGGTCACGGGCTCGCGCGTATCCATCAGCCGGTCCGCCGCCGCCCGCAGCCGGGCCCCGATCAGATACTGGTGCGGGCTTTCCCCGGTCACGCGGCTGAAGACGCGGATCAGTTGCCAGCGGCTCAGCCCCGTCCGTTCCGCCATCCCCGCCAGGGTCAGGGGCTCGGCGAAGGCCTCGTCCATGTAGCGGGCGAGATCCGCCGCCCTTCGCCGGTCCCCGGCGGAGGCGGTCCGCGGCGTCCCTTTCCGCCCCGGCGCGAGGGCGGCCTCGATCACCCCCGCCAGGGTCTCGCTCGAAACCGGGGCGCCCGATGCGATCCGGCGGATGGCGGCGTACAGCGGCGCGCCGGCCCGCGACGGCGGCAGGGCGGCGACCGGAAAGGCGGCGCTCCCCGACCCGCAATCGGCGGCGATCTCGTCGACGAAGGCCGGATCGAGGGCGATCACCGATCGTCGCACCCCGCCCGGCTCCAGAAACCGGTAGCTGAACGCCTCGCCCGAATTGCCCAGCAGCACCGTGCCCGGCGTCGCGGTGACCGAGCCGCCCGACGACCGGTATCCGAACCGCCCCGAGACCACGACCCCGATGGCCGGACCTGCGTAGCAGGCGTCCAGCGTCGTGGCGGCGGGCTCGCCGGCGCACCGCACCTCGCCCGCGCCATATCGCCCGTCGCGGGCCGCAAGGGCGGCGCCGCCGGTCTCGATGACGAAGCCCGAGGGCCGGGGCGGGGGTTGATGCATGGCGGCGTCGTCCGATCCTGTCCGGAACCATAGACCGCCGCTCGGAAGCAGCAACATATCCCTGTTTTCCGCCCCGCCCCCGACGCCATGCTCGGGGGCGGCAAGCCATGGAGTCGGGCGATGGGGCGAAACGGAGCGATCCTTGCGATCGGGGCGGTCGGGCTTGGGCTGATCGGCCTGATCTTCGGCGACTTCGCCCTGCAGTGGCAGCCGGTGCCGCAGGGGATTCCCGCCCGCCGCGCCCTGGCTCTCGTCAGCGGCGGGGCGCTGCTGGCGGCCGGCCTCGCCCTGTTCTGGCGGCGATCCGCCATGGCCGGCGCCCTGGCGCTGGCGGTCATGTACGGTCTCTGGTCGGTGGTGCTGAAGGGGCCCAATCTGGTCGCCCGGCCGCTGGAAGTGATTTCTTGGCTCGCCTTCACCGAGACCCTGGCCATGTCGATGGGCGCCCTGACATTGGCGGCCCTGACCCTGCCGGAGGGTGCGCTGCGATCGCGGATCGAACTGGCCGCGCGGACGGCCTTCGGCGTCTGCCCGGTCGTCTTCGGCGTCGCCCACTTCGCCTACGCCGGCTTCACAGCCGCCATGGTGCCGGCCTGGATTCCGCCGGGCGGGATGTTCTGGGCGTATGCGACCGGCGTCGCCCACATCGCGGGCGGTCTGGCGATCCTGGGCCGCGTCCAGGCGCGTCTGGCCGCGGCCCTGCTGGCGGTCATGTACGGCGGCTTCGCCCTGCTGCTGCACGCGCCCAGGGTGGCGGCCGCCCCGACCGCCCATATCGAATGGATCATGCTGGCGATCGCCACATCCCTGTCCGGCGCGGCCTGGGCGATCCGCGCCGGCATGGACCCCGCGGCCAGCCCTTGGGGCTTCCTGGACCGCAGGGCCAGGGCCGCCGCCGCGGCCTGACGGCGGTCAGGGCCGGGCCGGAATCTCCAGCCCTCGCTGCACCGCCGGCCGCGCCAGTCCGCGCTCCAGCCAGGCCGGGACGTTCTTCAGCGTGTCGAACTCGACCAGATCGCGCGCCTCGTAGAAGCCGATCAGATTGCGCACCCAGCCCAGGGTGGCGACATCGGCGATCGAATAGTCGTCCATGATCCAGTCGCGGCCCTCGAGCCGCGTTTCCAGCACGCCCAGCAGCCGCTTCGACTCCGTCACGTACCGCTCCAGCGGACGCTTGTCCTCGAAGGCCTTGCCGGCGAATTTGTGGAAGAAGCCGACCTGTCCGAACATCGGGCCGATGCCGCCCATCTGGAACATGACCCACTGGATGGTCTGGTACCGGGTCGCCGGATCGGCCGACAGCAGCTTGCCCGTCTTCTCGGCCAGATAGATCAGGATGGCCCCCGACTCGAACAGGGCCAGCGGCTTCCCGCCCGGACCGTCGGGATCGAGGATGGCCGGGATCTTCCCGTTCGGGTTCAGCGACAGATACTCCGGACCCCAGGTCTCGTTCTTCGTGATGTCGACGAAGTGGGCCTCATAGGGAAGCCCGATCTCCTCCAGCATGATCGAGGCCTTCACCCCGTTGGGCGTGTTCAGCGAATACAGCTGCAGCCGGTCGGGGTGGGCGGCGGGCCAGCGGCGGGTGATGGGGAAGGCGGAAAGGTCGGCCATGGGAGGGCTCCTGAACGGGGGACGCCCTGCATGTTGGAAGCCCGCCGCCGAACCGCAACACCCCGAGTGGCGGAAAGCCGCCGACCGCGGGTCTGGACCGCCGCGCGCCCGCGATGCATTGGAGGCGGATGTCCGACCTGTTCCCGACCCCCTCTCCCGCAGACTGGCGCGTGCTGGCCGAAAAGGCGCTGAAGGACCGGCCGCTGGAAAGCCTGGTGCATCTCGACGCCGACGGCCTGGCCGTGCGGCCCCTGTATGCGGGCGCGACCGGGGTGACGGCGCTCTCGGCCCCCCGCCCCTCGGACGCGGACGGCCGGGCCTGGGACGTGCGCACCCTGATCGAGGGCGACGACCCGGCCGCGGTCAACGCCGCCGCCCTGGCCGACCTCGAAGGCGGGGCCGCCTCCATCCTGCTCAAGGGCGCGATCCTGTCGGACTCCGAGCCCCTGTCGCGGGCGCTGGACGGGGTGGCGCTGGAACTGGCGGCGGTCGGTCTGGACGCCGGCCTCGACGGCCCCGAGGCGGCCAACGCCCTGGCGGTCGCGGCCAAGGGCTCGCCGCGCGCGAAGCTGATGTTCCACATGGATCCGCTGTCAGCCTTCGCCGAAACGGGCGCCGCCCCGCGCACCGCCGAAGAGCATCTGACGCTGGCCGCCAACACCGCCGCGCGCCACGCCGGCGCCTATCCGGACGCCGCCTTCTTCCTCGCCGGCGGCCGCGTCGTGCACGAGGCCGGCGGCTCCATCGCCCAGGAGCTGGGCTTCGCCGCCGCCAACGCCGTCGCCCTGGTCCGGGCCGGCGTCGAAGCCGGACTGACGGCGGAACAGGCGCTGAAGGGGACCGTCCTCGGCGTCTCGGTCGATCAGGAATATTTCGACAGCCTCGCCAAAATCCGCGCCCTGCGCCTGATCTGGCGCTCCATCGGCAAGCCGTTCGGCTCCGAAACCCCGGCCGTCATCGAGGCCCGCTCTTCGCGCCGCATGCTGTCGGCCCGCGACCCCTGGCCCAATCTGCTGCGGCTGACGGCGGCGGGCTTCGCCGGGGCGGTCGGCGGGGCGGACGCCGTGGTGCTGGACGGCCTGTCGCGCGCCAACGGCCGCCCGGACGCCTTCGCCCGGCGCCAGGCCCGCAACACCCAGGCCGTGCTGATGGAGGAATCCAACCTCGGCCGCGTCGACGACCCCGCCGCCGGCTCCTGGTTCCTCGACGCCCGCACCCGCGACCTGGCCGAGGCCGGCTGGGCCGAGTTCCAGCGTATCGAGGGCGAGGGCGGCCTGATCACGGCGCTGCGCACCGGCGACATCCAGGACCGCGTCGCCGCCGCCCGCGCCGAGCGCGAGGCGGCTCTCGCCGACGGCCACGCCTGGATGGTCGGCGTGACCAAATTCGTCGATCCCGATCCGCGCCCCGCCCCCTTCGAGGCCGAGCCCCAACCCGCCGACCGGAGCGGCGGCGACCATTGCGACCCCCTCGCCCCCATCCGGTTCGCCGAACCGTTCGAGACGCAGACGTGGGAGGCCGGCCGATGAGCACGCCCGACTTCACCCGCATCCCCCTCGACCTCGGAACCACCGGTTCCGGCCCCGCGCGCGCCCCCTGGAACACCCCGGAGGGCCTGACCGTCGAAACCGCCTACGGCCCCGGCGCCGTCGAGGGCCTGGACTTCATCCACGGCCTGCCCGGCATCGCCCCCTATGTGCGCGGCCCCTATCCGACCATGTATGCGTCCAACCCCTGGACCATCCGCCAGTACGCCGGCTTCTCGACCGCCGAGGCGTCCAACGCCTTCTACCGCCGCAACCTCGCCGCCGGTCAGAAGGGACTGTCCATCGCCTTCGACCTGGCCACCCACCGCGGCTATGACTCGGACCATCCGCGGGTGAAGGGCGACGTCGGCATGGCCGGCGTGGCCATCGACAGCATCTACGACATGCGGACCCTGTTCGACGGCATCCCGCTGGACCAGATGTCGGTGTCCATGACCATGAACGGCGCCGTCCTGCCGATCCTGGCCCTCTATGTCGTCGCGGCCGAGGAACAGGGCGTGCCGCACGCCGCCCTGACCGGGACCATTCAGAACGACATCCTCAAGGAGTTCATGGTCCGCAACACCTACATCTATCCGCCCG
>Ga0164290_1000519_pt1 | contig 118406 bp, 125 predicted proteins | sample Micstemetagenome_FD_108782 | JGI IMG/M metagenome (GOLD analysis project Ga0164290, IMG submission 108782) | Contaminated culture microbial community from soil near Moab, Utah, USA - Microcoleus steenstrupii SON62 (Illumina Assembly) | ecosystem: Environmental > Terrestrial > Soil > Soil crust...
ACTGTTCGAGTTGGACGGGACGCGGCTCAAGATCAATCCGTTGGCAAATTGGAGCGGGGCCGACTTGGCCAACCATATCCGAGCGCACAATCTCCCTGTTCATCCGCTTGTAGCGCAGGGCTATCCTTCCATCGGTTGTGCACCGTGCACGTCTGTCGTGCGCCAGGGAGAGGAGCCCCGGGCCGGTCGCTGGCGTGGGCTGGGCAAGGTCGAGTGCGGAATCCACCTTCCGGCGGCTTAGCTAATCACAACCTGACAACAGGCATCGACGCCGCCGGAGAACCTTCGAGTAGTTGCTGCGGGATCCAAGTTGAGGCCGAAATAGGTCGACGCTCCAAATGCGGCCTCCAGACTAACCACAGGCCCCACAACGTGTCCGCCTGCTTGGCATGACCGCATCAAGCATATCGACGATGCACGGAGCGGCTATTAGCCATTGGTCCCATCTGCACTGCTCCGGTAGAGCGCATCAGATGCAAACCCCGCGCAAGGAACATTGGGGCTACTGATCCCTCCGGTCCTTGATACGACCTCGCAAGAGTTGGCCCTTACTGCAGGCAAATTGACAGCGTCGCCGGCCGGCCGCCCCAATCCACGTCATGCCGATCATCCGGCCAGCGGGCAACGGTCACGAACTGCTGCTCGCTGGCTGGGGCCTGGCGCCGTTCTGGCTGAAGCCCGATCAGCTGGGCAGCCAGCCCTACGACACGATCAACGCACGGGCCGATCGTGTGCAGACCGCGCCGACATACCGCGAGCCGTCCAAGAAGCGGCGCTGCCTAGCACCCGCGACCGGATGGTAGCCGTCTTCGCCAATGCCGTCGACGATCACGTCCCGCCCGGCACGAACGTCGGCTTCTGAACCAAAACCAGACGTCAGCTCGTGAGCGCAGAATGTCCGCTTCGGCCCAGAATCACGCCCTACAAGTCGAGGGCCAGCCGCAGCTTGAATTGCTGGCGATCGAACTGCACGACATCCAACCCCGTTGCATAGCTGCCGGCCTGTCCCCATACCTGCGGCTCCCATGCGCCGGACAGCGACACGCCCTGCCCGAGCGTCATGTAGAAAGTGGGACCGGCGTACAGCGCCTGACCACCAAGAGATTGCAGCGCCAACCCGTCAAAGCCCAGAAGGTACCGAGCCTCTGCCCCAACAAAGAGCCACGGCAACAGCCGCACCGAGGCCGCGATGCTGGGCACGAGCAGCGACGCATCGGTCGTGACGCCGCTCGCCCACGGACGCGTTCGATTAAGCGTATAGGCGAGGTTGACCGCGGCAAACAGTTTGTCCGGCAGCAGCGCCCTGTCGATGGCGGCGATGAACTGCACGCCGTAGTTGTCGGCTGAAAGGCCTGTTGTCGGGTCCACAGTGCCAAAGAACGGCGTCGCGATGATTGTCAGGCCAACCGGATGGCTTTCGCGCGCCAGCGGATGCCACCGGAACTCCAGCACGGCGTGATCGAAGGAGAACCGCTCGGTGTCCTCGAGGTCAGGGACGCCGGAAATACTGTAGTTCGCGAAGGCGATGCCTGGAGCGATTCGGAATTGCGGCGAGAGAGGATATTTCAGGTTCGCAGTCGTGGTCAGGACGGTGTAGCTGCCGGAGGCTTTGCCCGCGCGCCCGATCGTCTCCAGCTCGCCCTCAGGCTGGAACGGCACCCCGATATCGGTGCCCTCGCTGAAGCCGAACATGTGCTCCGTATCCACGTCGGCGGCGCGCAGGCCCGCGACGGGAGCGACAATGCCAAAGAGCACTAGGAGGAGGAGCGGCCGCATGGATGGCCAAGGCTGGGGGACGGCGCAAGCGGATACAATTACGGTCCCGGTACGCTGAGTGCGGGCGGCTGTTTCGGCCGGCCAGCTGGTATCCACCGCCCGACACCTGCCCCCCATTCAGAGGATTGAGGCGGCGACACACTCCGGCTAGATTTCGTTGCAAGAATATGACGGCCATTCGCCTGCTGGTTCTCGCGCTCGCGGCGCTGGCAATTGGCGCCTGCTCGGCGGAGTCATCCTCGAGCCCCTCCAGCCCAACCTTGAAGGTGGTGGTTGACCGGCAGTCTGTGTTCGTGCTGGGCGCCTCTACTCGGGAACAAGCGACACCTCTCGCCGATGAGGCTTGCAACGAGCACGACTCCGTCGCCGTCTTCCACGGCTTCATGCGATACAAAGCCTATCGGCTGAGGACCAACAGCGCCTGGTTCGAGTGCGTACCTCGAATCGCTTAGGGATGATCGAGTAAGCAGTCCGCCATGTCCGCTTTGCTCCGGCGCTTGCTATGGAACAGCACGCCGCGCGGGGACCCGGCAAAAGCTGGACGGGGCATTTTCTTTTCCAGCCCGGTCATCCGCGCGGCGGCAGGTCGATCTTGGCGTCTTTCAGGGCGCGTTCTATGGTCGGAATGCCGCTCGCATCGCCCGCCTTGCATTTCGCGACGGCGGCCCGCGCCTCGACACTCTGCGGCTGGATGCCCTGGCGGGTGTCCTTGTCGAGGTACTGCTCATACTTCTGGACAAGCGCTGAGCAGTAGGCAGCATCCGTCGATTGCGCATATGCCAGCGTTGGCATCGCGGCAACTAGCGCCACCATGAACAAGAGGTTCTTTGTCGTTGTCATGTCGGTCTCCATTGCTCTATCCGAGCAGTCCCACTCAACCACGATCGGAAGTCCGCAATGTGGCCGCGCGGTTACGTGCTGCTGACACTCGACACTGCACCGCTGTCGCTGCACGGGAATGGACGCGCATTGAAACGCCAGACCTATATGATTTGGTTGCCTTGATGCGTCCACACTCCCAGGACGACGTCATTGAAGTCGTTGTCGCCCGTGGCGCGCGGCAAGTCCTCGAAGCCGATGAGCAGTTCGTGATTGCCTGGCGTAATGCCCGACAGTACCTCGTTGAGGCCATTGGGGTTGAGCGCGGCGAAGGAATGGAACACCGGTGTCTTGCCGAGAACCCCGAGGCTTGCGCTCATCAACACCGCCGCGCCGCTGTCGATGTTGGCCGGGCCGCCGTTGGGGGCCCGGAACGAGAGGTCCGTCGGCACATTCCCATACTGGTCGAAGCCGTCCTGAATCAGGAAGAAGCCGATGCGCTGGTTGTTGCCCGGCGTCCCGAGATCGAAGGTCCGCGCCTCCTGCGCCACCCCCAGCGAGTTGGCGAACAGCAGATGGGCGTCCAGGATGGTGCCGTCGCTGGCGACCTTGTAGAAACCCACGGAGTTCTTGAAAAACGACTCGGCGCTTTTCAGCTCGGCCGTGAAGCCGATCGCGCCGTCGCCGGTCAGCATCGGCTGGTTGGCGATGCCTCTGATCAACGCCGGATTGACGCTGACGCCCTCGCTGAGGCTCGGCAGGTAGTTGACGAAATTGATCGCGGTGTGGGCGTCGGTGCCGGCACCGCGATTGGTGATCACGAATTCGCCGCCGCTCGCGAAGTTGCCGTCGATCAGCACCGTCGATCCCCCGGTCGAGATGGTGACGGTGGTTGACCCGATTGCGATGCTTTCCCAGCTGATCCGGGCGCCCAGCACGTCGACGCCTCCGAAGCCAAAATTGTGGATCACATCGCCGTTGAGGTCGGCCACCGTGTCGCGCACCACGCTGTAGCCCGAGCCGAAATAGAAGGTGTCGGCCCCGGGGCCACCGCTCATCGTATTGTTGCCGCTGCCGGCGATCAGGACGTCGTTGCCGGCGCCGGCGCTCATATGGTCGTCGCGGTCATTGCCGACCAGTGTGTCGTTGCCGCTGCCGGTGATCAGGGTGCTGATCTCCGAGCGCAGGTCGCCATGGTACAGCAGCGCATTGTAGATGTTGCCCTTGGCCAGATAGCTGGGATCTCCTGCGTTGGCCTGGCTGTTGAGATCGGCCAGCTGCCCGTCCGAAAACCTCAGCCAGTGGCCCGGCCTCAGGTCGTCCACCTGGTCCTGTGCAAAGTTGTGCAGGTCGTAGATCGAGGCTGATCCGCCGGTCCACACGGTCGAGAAGATCTTGGCGGTCGTGGTGACTCCGGTGAGGGGCGCCGCCGCTCCGTTGATCGATTCCTGTCCGGTTATGGCATCCCAGCTGTAGGTCGCGACGGTGCCGGCCTTGCTGAAGTTCGCTCCGCCGTAGAGTTCTTGCAAAGCCGCGATGTCGTACATCATGTAGCTCTGCGGCGAGGAGCCGAGGCGCGCCTCGGTCGGCGTGCGGTCGATGCCGGGCGAGCCCAACCAGCTCGCATAGGTCATCACCGAGAACTCGTTGTCGTTGACGTCCGCCCGCAGCGCGCCGTGCAGGCCCGGGTCATGGCCGTGTTTGAGGCCGATCGAATGGCCGAGCTCGTGCATGATCGTGTTGAACTGATCGGTGCCGAAATACTGCGCGCTTGGCGGATTGCCGTTGACGCCCTCGAAATTGTCGCCGGCGTCGCGGCTGTCGGACTTGGCGTAGGGACCGTCGTTCGTTGGGAAGCGCGCCGCTGACCCGCCGGTCGCGGTCTGGGCAAAGCGCAGCGTGGCGTCAGCCGCGCTGCCGGAAGCCGCCTCCTGGAACACGACGTTGGCATAGGAGGCGATCAGGCCGAGGCTGGTAACGATCGCCGCCTTCTGGATGTCGGTCACCGGTACATGGCTGACAGGATCGACGCTATTGGGCGAAGGCGTGATGTTGTAATCGGACGTCAAATGCGGAAACGCATACTTGATGGTGGTCGCAGGCGTCGTCCCCTGGAACGACGTCGTCCAACGGAAATCCATGACTACAGCGGCGACGTTGGCGTCCGCCAAAGCCGCGCCGTTGAAGAACCCACCGAACAGGCCGCCCTTCGCCGTGTTGAATATCGTGGCAAAGTATGTCTCGAGATCGTCGTCCGGTTGGCCCGCCATTTAGGACTCCCCTGCGAGAGGCTCTGAGGAGTTACACACGAGGAGGTCTGACGGGACCGCCGGCCGACAGAAAGCTGAACACGCCGAAACGCCGCCCGCGCCTCACCGGCACGACCTCGTGCAAGAGCGACGAGGAGAACACCACCGCGCCCCCGGCGACTGGCCGGTAGAGGCCGCGGCCGAACTCGGGAAAGCGCAGCTCGCCGCCCAGGTACTCGTCGGGGGAATTGAGGTTGATGCTGATGGCGAACTGGCGGTGCGCAGTATGGCTGCTGGTATTGTCGCGATGGCGCCCGAAACGCCCGCCACTGTCAGCGTCGTAGCAGCCGATGATCGGCGCCTCGATCACATTGATGCCGACATGGAACGCCCGCAGGATCGCAGGCACGATCCGCCGCACCATGCGGTCGCGCAGTTGCACGAACAATCGTGCATCGTTGAGTTGGACGTCCGCACGGCGCTTGATCTCGCTATTGACGACATTGCCGACCGCGGATCCGACGCGATTGGCGACCTTGTCGTGGTCTCGCCAATAGTCGATCAACGTCCGGCAGAGCTCGACCTCGATCACGCGCTCCAGCAGCAGTACAGGTGCAGCGGCCTGCACCAACGTCGGTGAGGTCGCGCCATAGAGCTGCATCGCCAATGCGGCAACGTCCTCCGTCTTCGTGTCTGCCAGCACGGCCGCGACACGGCCGGCGGCATCGACCACGACCGCCAAAGGTCCCTTGGCCCCGAAGGCATCGCCAAATTCACCCAATCGGTCGACGAGACAGGAAGCAGCTTCTTCCGACGGCTGCGCCGAGACGACATGCAGCAGCGTCTCGCAGACGGCCAGCTGATGGACGAGTGTCGCGGCTGGAGGAGCCGCGAGCCAGTAGACTCTCGCCATGCCGGACGTGGACGGGTCCCAGGAGTCGAAGAGCGATCCCGACGCCATCGGAAGCGTGATCCTCGGCATTTAGTCGCCGACACTCACGCTCATGGAGGGCTGACGAGTCGCCATACCGCCAGAAGTATGAGCAGGCGATACACGCAAAGAATTTCAGTCTGCTGACATGGATGAAGGAGTTTTGAGGTCCGCGCCGCCACTCCGCCGCTCACGACAATATTTGCGTTTCAACTGATACAACAGAGCGTGCGAGTGAGGGATGGCGTTGTGCCTGTGCGCCTCACCCTCGGCGCAAGCGCTTTTGTCCTCGTCAGGACTTTGAAAGCCACCCGCCCCTACGGTTTGACGGCTTAGGAGGGTGGGGATCCGATGCGGTGGGGGTTCGAGCGGCGCGCTTGGCCGCTGCTGTGGCTCGCAATGATGCAGGCAAGTTCTTCGTCGTGGGCGCAAGGCCCCGTTGGCGATGCCACCCTCCTTGCCGCTTACTGTGTCGGCGTCATCGAAAGGCGCACTGGCGAGCGTGAAGTCACGCTCTCGCAATCGTGCGCCGTGCCAGGCTGCGATGCCGTCCATCGCCTTCTGGCTCGCGATGAGGCTGAAGACGCCGAGCGGCTGCCGCGGTTTCGTGGCTACGTCGGCGCCAAGCTCCTGACGACTCCGGCGGACGCCCGGGGTTCCTTGCAGAGCGCCCTCGAACTGGCCCGGGAGAATGGCGGCAAGGACCGTGATCGGTGCACTGCCGACAGGCGCTCGACCGTCGGCAGGATGCGAGAAGCTTGCGCCCAATTCTGCGGGACAGACGGAGGAACGGCCGTCAGCCCACAGTGCGCGCCATGCACGGAGAAGTACGAGAGCGCCAGCTGCAGGCGGACCTATCGCTGCAATGACCTGTCCTGGCTGCCCTTCTGAGCGGGCCCCGACAAGGTCGCCAGTCGCCTTCATGCCCGTCAGTACTGCGTAACATCGCAGACGCCTTGTCGCCCCTTTTTCGGCCGACCTTCCATCTGCTCGAACAATTTGAGCAAAGGAGAGACGACCATGAATACCTTCCTCAAGGCATTGATCGCGACAGCCGCGATCTCTGTTCCAGGTATCGCCTTCGCGCAGTCGACGGACGCCGCCTACTGCAACGCGCTGGTCGACAAATACGAACACTACCTCGACAGGGGTTCCAGATTCGGCGGTCAACCGCAGAGCGCCGAAGCGAGACTTTCGATGGCCCAGTGCCAGGCAGGCGATTCGCGCGGCATTCCCGGCCTCGAGAAGGCGCTGGTGGATGCCAGGATCGGTCTGCCGTCGCGTGAGGCGGTGTCCGAAAAGGCCGCTGCCACCGACAGGAACTGTGGCGTCGAGACGTGGTCGACGGAAAAGATGATGTATGTCGGCGTACCCTGCCGATGACCCTTCGCACGATGCGATGAACCTCTGCACGGCTTCCCGCCCCCGCATCCGGGGCGGGAAGCTGCGCAGGTCCGTCGACGCAGCAAGTTTTGTCCGTTGGCAGATCGGTGGAGATCCCCATGCCTGACAGGCGGCGCCTCAACCTCTTTGACCGCCTCGAATGGGTCCTGTTCCTGCTGGCTGCCAGTCTGCTTTCATGGGTGATATACTTGGCACTCACGGCTGCCGTGAATTCCACCTATTGGGCTTGGTCCAGCCCCGTGCGATCAGCTTTGGCCAACATTGGATGACTGCACTGCAGTCATCAACATTTGGCGTCGCGCGGCATTCCGCGTCTAGCCCTGGGGCCTTCTGGAGCGCCAAAAGTCGCAATAATTGTTCGTCCACTTCTCTCGACTGATGTTCTCGATGTTCTTGAAAAGTTCTCGTACCTGAGTTATGTTCAGCCCATGACCGCCATGGGCCGCCCCATCCTTTACGATCCCGCCTTGTGCGAGCAGGCGCACAACTACTGCCTGCTCGGCGCCACCAACGACGAGCTCGCCGAGTTCTTCGGCGTGTCGCCTCGGACCATCGATCGATGGATCGCCGACCAGCCCGACTTTGGCGACGCCGTCAGGCGAGGCCGCATCGTCGCCGACTCGCGCGTGGCGCGCGGCCTCTATGAGCGCGCCGTGGGCTACGACCGAACGGTCGAGCGCTCGGTCGTCATCGGTGGCGAGCTGAAGCCCGTCACCAGCACGATTCATTATCCGCCCAACGTCCAGGCCTGCATCTTCTGGCTGCGCAACCGACGCCGCCGAGCCTGGCGCGATATCGCCGACGATCCAAATCCGAACCACGTCGACGATATCGCTCTGCTCGATGCCGCCGGCGAGAGCGCACGCCACCGTGACGGTGATTGACTTCCCCACGCCGCCGCGGACATGCGGAAGCGGGGGCTGGCGTCGCCCGATGACGGCGACGCGCTGGCGCTGACCTTCGCCTATCCCGTGGAACGCCGCGACTGGCACGAGGAATGGCGCATCCAGGAGAAGCTGGCCAAGATGAGGCGCCGGTTCCTATGACAATCCCGGCGATAACCGGGCTCCGCGCGGTCCTGCAGCTCAGGCGGTTTTTGCCTCAGTCAGCAGATAGCCGACACCGCGGACGGTGTGCACCTGCACCGTCGCTCCACAATCGGCCAGCAGGCGACGCAAGCGATGAATGTAGACCTCGACAGCGTTGGAGCCGACCTCCTCGGAGAGACCGAACAGGTGGTCCTCGAACAGGCGCTTGGGCGCCACGTTGCCGGAACGCCGGAGCAGGATCTCGAGCACGGCCGTCTCGCGAACCGAGAACGACCGGACCTTGCCGGCGACACTCACCTGCCGGTCCTCGGTGTCGAGCGCGACATTGCCCATGGTCAGCCGATGGCCGAGCAGATTGCCCGAGCGCCTCAGCAAGGCCCGAAGACGCGCGCCCAGCTCCTCCATGGCGAAAGGCTTGACCAGGTAATCGTCGGCGCCGGCCCGCAATCCGGTGACTCGATCGCTGACGCCGTCACGCGCCGTCAGGATGAGGACGGGCGTCGAATCGCCGCGGGTGCGCAGGTCCCGCAGCCACGACAGGCCGTCCTCGTCCGGCAACCCCAGGTCGAGCACCACGGCGGCGTATCGAAGCCTGGCCAGGGCGGCCGTTGCCTCGGCGGCATTTCCCACCGGATCGACGGACATTCCGTCGCTTTCGAGCCCTTTGACGAGCAGCGAGACGAGTTCCCGATTGTCCTCGACGAGAAGAATTCGCATCGGTGTGCTTTCGGTCACGAGCCGCGATTACATGACATCTTGGCGTACGGGCAAGTGCTGCATGGCTCTGCGTCAGCTAAACGTCAGGCTGACGTAATGTTGCATACCTACATTGCCCCTCGATGAGCGAGCCAGCCACCCCATCCGTCGTGAAGCGACTGCCGCGCCACCGCCTCTGGCTCGTGGGCGTGGGCCTTGTCGGCCTCGGCATCGTCGCGGGCTGGATATTCTACACGCCGGACGGCAACGCCTTGGTGCGCCAGGGCAACCCGGTCGAGGCCGACGGCGCCTTCAGGCCGACCGATTCGCAATGGTCAGGCTTCAAATTTGCCAAGGTCGAGCCGTTGGCCTTCCGTGAGGAGCGTGCCACCGACGGCCGCATCGCCATCAACGAGGACACGACCACTCCGGTCTTCTCGCCTTTTTCCGGCCGCGTCAGCCGGCTGATCGCCAGGCCTGGCGAGTACGTCCAGCGGGGCCAACCGCTGTTTGCCATCGAGGCCAGCGAGTTCGTGCAGGGTCACAACGATCTCATCACGGCCGTGGCTGGTGTCGAGAAGGCCAGGTCGAGGCTGGTCCTCGCCCAGGCTGCCGAGAAGCGCCAGAAGGAGCTGCTGGCGATCCGCGGCGGCGCGCTGAAGGATTATGAGCAGGCGCAGTCCGATCTCGTTGCCGCCCAGGGCGATCTGCGCTCGGCCGACATCACCCTGGCGGCGGCACGCAATCGGCTGCGCATCCTCGGCCGCAGCGACGAGGAGATCGCCGACCTGGAGAAGCGCGACCGCATCGGTGCCGAGACCATCGTCGATGCGCCGATCTCCGGCATGGTCATCCAGCGCAGGGTCGGGTTGGGTCAGTACATCAACGCCGGCGCCAACGATCCGGTCTACACGATCGGCGACCTGTCGACCGTCTGGCTGGTCGCCAACGTGCGCGAGTCCGATGCGCCGCGCATGAAGGTCGGCGCGCCGGTGCGGATCATGGTGCTTGCCTTCCCGGGACAGGTGTTCAACGCCACCTTGACTTATGTGGCGCCCGCCCTCGATCCCAACACGCGCCGCCTGCCGGTGCGCGCCGAACTGAAGAATCCCAATCTCGAGCTCAAGCCCGAGATGTTCGCCTCCTTCCGCATCGTCTCGGGCGCCGACCGCTCGATGCCGGCGGTGCCGGCCGACGCCATCGTCTATGAAGGCGCCAATGCCCGCGTCTGGGTGGCTCGGCCCGACAGCAAGACCGTGGTGTCGCGTTCCATCGTCGTCGGCGACACCAGCGACGGCATGGTCGAGGTGAAGAAGGGACTCGAGGTCGGCGAGACCGTCGTGACCAGCGGCACGCTGTTCATCGACCGCGCCGCCCGCCGCGACTGACGGCGGCCGCCAAGAGCCGCCAAATCCCATGCAGGCTGTTATCGCCAACGCCCTCCGGCAACGCGTTCTGGTCATCATCCTGGCCGTCGCCGTCATGGTCGGCGGCCTGTTCGCTTACCGCACGCTGAACATCGAGGCCTATCCCGATCCTGTCCCGCCGCTGGTCGACATCATCACCCAGAACCCGGGCCAGTCGTCGGAGGAGATCGAGCGCTACATCACGATCCCGATCGAGATCCAGATGGCGGGCCTGCCCTACGTCCAGGCGATCCGCACCATCTCGCTGTTCGGTCTCAGCGACGTGAAGGTCCAGTTCACCTACGACGTGACCTACCAGCAGGCCTCGCAGATGGTGATCAACCGTCTGTCGCAGCTGCCGCCGCTGCCCAATGGCGTCCAGCCGTCGCTGTCGCCGACCAGCCCGATCGGCGAGATCTTCCGCTACCGCGTGGTCGGGCCGCCGGGCTACAGCGTCGCCGACCTCAAGACCATCCAGGACTGGATCCTGCAGCGCCGCTTCAAGGCGATCCCCGGCGTCATCGACGTCACGGGCTGGGGCGGCAAGACCAAGACCTACGACATCGTCATCGATCTCGACCGCCTGCTGGCCTATGGGCTCACCCTGAAGCAGGTGCTGGACGGGCTGAACAACGCCAACATCAATGTCGGCGCCAACACGGTGAATATCGGCTCGCAGTCGGCGATCGTGCGCAGCGTCGGCCAGATCCGCACCATGGACGACATCCGCAACACCATGCTGACGGTGCGCGACGGCTCGCCGGTGCTGGTGGGCGACATCGCCACGGTGACCGTGGGCAACCAGCCGCGGCTCGGCATCGCCGGCCAAAGCGACGACAATGACATCGTCCAGGGCATCGTGCTGATGCGGCGCGGCGCGGAGACGATGCCGACCCTGAGCGGCGTGCTGGCCGAGGTCGACAAGATCAACAATACGGGCATCTTGCCGCCTGGCGTGCGCATCGAGCGCATCTACGATCGCAGCGCCCTGGTCGAGATCACCACCCACACCGTGCTGCACAACATGGTGATGGGCATCGTCCTGATCTTCCTGATCCAGTGGCTGTTCCTGGGCGATCTGCGCAGCGCCCTGATCGTGTCGGCGACGATCCCCTTCGCGCTCTTGTTCGCCGTCGTCATCCTGGTGCTGTCGGGCGAATCGGCGAACCTGCTCTCCATGGGCGCGATCGATTTCGGCATCATCGTCGACGCCACCGTGATCATGGTCGAGAACATCTTCCGCCACCTGAGCGAGGTCGGCCATGCCGAATCGCGGCCAGGGCGCCGGGCGCCCGAGGGGCTTGAGGGCAAGCTGGCAACGATCTACTTCGCCTCGACCGAGGTGACGCAGGCGATCTTCTTCTCGGCCACCATCATCATCGCGGGCTTCCTGCCGCTGTTCACCCTGTCGGGTGTCGAAGGCCACATCTTCGGCCCGATGGCGCGCACCTATGCCTATGCCCTGTCGGGCGGCCTGCTCGCCACCTTCACGGTCTCACCCGCCCTGTCGGCGATGTTGCTGCCCGAGAAGGTCAGCCACGCCGAGACGCGCGCAGTAAGGGTGCTGCGCGGCGGCTACAATCGGCTGCGCGACATCGTGCTTGTCCATCGACGGACCACCGTCGCGGCGGGCTTTGGCGCGGTGGCGCTTGCCGTGCTGGCCGGCAGCACCATCGGACTGGAGTTCCTGCCCAAGCTCGAGGAAGGCAACATGTGGATCCGGGCCGTCATGCCGGCCTCGATCTCGCTGGAAGCGGGCAATGACTACGCCAACCGCATGCGCAAGGTGATCAAGAGCTTCCCCGAAGCCGAGACCGTGATCTCCCAGCACGGCCGGCCCGATGACGGCACCGATTCGACCGGCTTCTTCAATGCCGAGTTCTTCGTGCCGCTGAAGCCCTTCAACCAATGGCGCAAGGGGGTCGATAAGGACGCCCTGATCGCCGAGATCAACGACGCGCTGACCAAGGCCTTTCCCGGCGTGGAGTTCACCTTCTCGCAATATATCCAGGACAACGTCCAGGAAGCGGCGTCGGGCGTTAAGGGCGAGAATTCGGTCAAGGTCTATGGCCCCGACCTCGAGACGCTGGCCAAGGTGGCCAACGAGATCAAGAACGCCATTGCCACGGTGCCGGGCATCACCGATCTCGCGGTCTCGGCCTCGCTCGGCCAGCCGACCATCAAGATCGACATCGACCGGGGCAAGGCCGCCCGTTATGGCCTGTCGCCCGGCGACATCAACGCCACCGTGCAGGCGGCGATCGGCGGCCAGGCGGCGGGCGACGTCTACGAGAACGGCAGCGACCGGCACTTCCCCATGATCGTGCGCCTGGCGCCGCGCTATCGCGAGAACATCGAGGCGATCAAGCGCATCCCGATCGGCGCCCAGAACGACAAGGGCGTCACCCAGGTGCCGCTCGCCGAAGTCGCCAATGTGGAGCTGGTGTCCGGAGCCTACTATATCTATCGCGAGCAGCAGGAGCGCTACGTTCCCGTGAAGTTCAGCGTGCGCGGCCGCGATCTCGGCAGCGCCATCCTCGAGGCGCAGGAGCGGGTGGCCGAGAAGGTCAAGATCCCGGGCGGCTACCGCGTCGAATGGGTGGGCGAGTTCGGCAACCTCAAGAACGCCCTGCAGCGGCTGGCCATCGCCGTGCCCATCGCGATCGCGCTGATCCTGCTGCTTTTGTTCACGAGCTTCGGCACGCTGCGCGACACCCTGTTGGCCGGCAGCGCCATCCCCATGGCCTTGGTCGGTGGCGTGCTGTCGCTTTTCATCCTCGGCATGCCGTTCAGCATCTCGGCCGCCATCGGCTTCGTCGCCCTGTTCGGCATCGCCGCCATGAACGGCATCATGGTGGTGAGCTGCTACAATCGCCTGATCGACGCCGGGCGGCCGCCGCCGCAGGCCCTGATCGAGACCTGCACGGTGCAGATGCGGCCGGTTTTGATGACCTGCGCCGCGGCCTGCGTCGGCCTGCTGCCGGCCGCCTTCTCGACGGCGATCGGCAGCCAGGTGCAGCGGCCGCTGGCCGTCGTGGTGGTAGGCGGCACTCTGCTCGCCCCATTGCTGTTCCTGACGGTCCTGCCTGCCGCCATCGGGCTCTTTTCGCGCCGCACGGCGCGCCGCGTCGCGGCGCCGGCCGACGTGGCGGAGGCGCACTGATGATCACGAGGCGATTCAGTGCTTGCCTGGCGCTTGCGGGCGCGCTCGGCGGCTGCATGATGGGACCGGACTTCCGCAGTCCCGATTCACCCCTGGAACGAACCTATCTTTCGGACGATCAGGTGTCCGACCTCGTTGCCGCCAGCGTTCCCGGCGGCGAAGCGCAACGCATCGTGCAAGGCCTCGACATCCCCGGACAATGGTGGATGGTTTTCCACTCCAAGCCGCTGAATGATTTGATCGAGCGGTCGCTGGTTGCAAATCCCGACATCCGGTCGGCCAAGGCCGCGCTGCGCGCCGCGCAGTACAATGCGCGTGCCCAGCGCGCCACGCTGTTCCCGACGGTGCAGGCCGGCGTCACCGCAGCAAACAACCAGGTGTCGAACGTCATGTCGGCGCCGACGCAAGACCCCAACAACTTCGTCTACAGCCTGTTCACGATGGGCGTCACCATCAGCTACACGCTCGACCTGTTCGGCGCCAACCGCCGCTCCACCGAATCGCTGGACGCGTTGGCCGAGGCGCAGTGCTTCCAGCTCGAGGCGGCCTATCTGTCGCTGGCCTCCAATGTCGTGGCCGCGGCCATCCAGGATGCCTCGCTGCGCGCCCAGATCGACGTCACCCAGCGCATCATCGCCGCGCAGCGGGAGACCCTCGATATCTTGCGGCGCCAGGAAGGCCTGGGCGCGGTCACGGGTGCTGACGTCGCCCAGCAGGAAGCTGCGCTGGCCCAGGCGGAGACCGCGCTGCCGCCGTTGCAGAAGGCGCTGGCGCAAGGACGCAACCTGCTCGCCACCTTGACCGGCCGGTTGCCCAGTGCGCAGCTCGTCGAGCGATTCCAGCTGACCGACCTCAGCCTGCCGCCGGACCTGCCGCTCAGCCTGCCCGCGCAGCTCGTCGAACAGCGGCCCGACATCCGTGCCGCCGAGGCGAACCTTCATTCGGCCAGCGCACAGGTGGGCGTCGCCATTGCCAACCAGTTTCCGCAGGTCACCCTGAGTGCGGGCCTGACTCCGACATCGATTTTCGTGAATCAGCTCTTTGTGCCGGGGCAGCTCGCTTCGAACGCCGGCGTCAGCGTCCTGCAGACCGTCGTCGATGGCGGCGCGCTGGCCGCCAAGAAGCGCGCGGCGCAAGCGGCCCTGGAGCAGGCCGATGCGCAGTATCGCTCGACGCTGCTCACCGCCTTCCGAAATGTCGCCGACACCCTGCGCGCGCTGGAGTACGATGCCATCGCTCTACAGGCCGCAGTGGCCGCCGAGCGGGCTTCCGAAAACAGTTTCACCATCACCCGTCGCCGCCTCGAGCTCGGCGATACCACCTATGTCGTCGTGCTGGCCGCCGAGCTTACCTATCGGCAGGCCTTGGTGAACCGCGTGCAGGCGCAAACCAACCGCCTCACCAACACTGCGGCACTGTTCCAGGCGCTGGGCGGCGGTTGGTGGAATCGGCCGGATCAGCTCGGCAACTCGGCCGAGCGTCTAAGGTGCAGGCCGCCGCCGGGCGGCCCGCCGACTCCCATCACTGCGGCGCTCAAGTAGGGGGCGGAATGCACCTACCCGCAGCCTGCGGCGCTCTGTTCTCGGCGCTTACGCTGGTGGCTGCAGCTGGCTGCAGCCCAGTCTGCGGCGCCACCCCCGAACGGCTCGCCGCGCTCCAGCGCGGCATGAGCTATCAGGAAACGTCAGCCATCATGAAGTGCGACGCGCGGTCGATGACTGCTCCGGGCGCCCAAGGCCTTGCCCGTGCCGAATGGAACGGTCGGGGACCAGACCTGACCATGACGGTGACGGAGATCGAGTTTCTCGACGGCGCGCTGCTCTACTACAACACGCGGTCAGAAAGCGGCTTTTAGAAGTCTGCCCACGCCAGTCGACTGACCGGCGCGTTGCGCCGCCCTTGCCTGCCTACCGGCGAAGTCTGCTCCCATCACGACTTGTTCGGCACCAGCACGATGGCGCGGCCATCGCTGTTCATGCGGCCGGCCCACTCGGCGGCCAGCGCCCCGCCGCCGAAGAATACGTCTCCGCGCGCCGGGCCCTGGATCGCCGCGCCGGCATCCTGGGCGATCAGCAGGTGGCGGTAGCCTTCGTTGGCGCCGGGCTTGCGCGCCACCGGCCGTACCGTGTCGATCCAGATCGGCGTGCCGTAGGGCGTGAAAGCGGTGTCGACCGCGAGGCTGCGCTGCGGGGTGAGCGGCACCCCTTCGGCGCCTATGGCGCCGCCGGTGCGCGTGTCCTTGAAGAAGATGTAGCGCTCGTTCTTGCGCATGACGTCGCGCGCCTGTTGCGGGTTGCGCTTCAGCCAGTCGCGGATGGCGGGCCAGGTCGCCTGTTCCTTGGTCTTGAAGACGCCCATCTCGATCAGCACGTTGCCCAGCGCCGTGTAGGGACGGTTGTTCGAGCCGTCGAAGCCGAGATTCATCACGCCGCCTTCGGCGAGCTGGATGCGGCCGCTGCCCTGGACCTGGACCTCGAACAGCGCCACCGGATCCTGGACGTAGGCGATCTCGAGTCCCTTGCCCTTCAGCGCGCCCTGCTCGATTTCGGCCCGGGTGAAGAATGGCTTGTCGGTGAGATCAGGCGGCCGCTTGTAGACCGGCACGGTGAACAGCCGCGACGGCGCCTTGCTGCCGCGCATCTCGGGCTCGAAGTAGCCGGTGAACTTGCCCGGCACCGACACGACCAGCGGCCGGAAATTCTCCTCGAAGAAGCTGCGTGCGGCGCGATCGTCGCCCGCCTTCACCGCGGCGGCGGCATCGCAGATGCGTTGCCACTCGCCCGGCGTGACGGTCTTGAACCCGCCATCGGTCGCGACCTTGGTGTCGGCGCCGGCCGTGAGCTTGGGGCAGGAGCGGCGAAACGAGGCGAGCGCCTCGGCGTGCTTGTCGTCGGCCCAGCCGGAGATCTCGTTGAACGAGATCGGCGACATCGCCACGCGCTTCTCGTTCTGCGGGCCGGTGCCGTCTGCGCAGGCAGCCAACAAGCCGGCCGCGGCAAGCCAGGCCGCGGCGCCGGACAGGACGCTCCAGCGCATGTTCGAAAGAGCCTCCCTCAGCCTTCGCTTTCCGTCTTGATCAGCAGCCAATTTGGATCGCTGGACTTGGTGTCCCGCCGGAAGGTCCAGAGATCGATCACCTTCTGCACCTCGTTGGGATTGCCGTCGATGATCTGGCCCTCTGCGTTACGCAGAACATTGATCTGCTCGCTGACGAAGCGGACCGTCACGGCGGCGTGGCCGTCTTGCAACTCGGCGGCCGAAACATCGGACGCCTCGAACCCGATCAGCGTGGTCTCGGCCTTCTCCTTGCGCTCGATGCGGCCGCGGATCGCAGCCTCGAAGCTGGCAAAGGTCGGCCCGTCCAGCAAAGGCTTCAGCGCGGCAGTGTCGCCCTTGGCGAAGGCCTCGACGATGGTGGTGAAGGCAGCACGCGCGCCAGCGGTGAAGGAGAGCGGCTCGAAGCTCGGATCGGCTGTGCGAATAGCCGCAACGCCAGCGGTTGCCGTCGGCAACACGGTGGCACGGATGCCGCCCGGTCCGTTCGTCGCGAGCGACGGGCGCGGGGCGGGCGCATTCGGCGTCGGCAGCGGCACGACATTGTCGTTGCCGGACTGGCCAGTCCCTTGGCCGGCGGGGGCATCGACGCGCGGCGAGGCGGTCGGTGGCGCAGGCGGCGTGAAGGGATCGCGGGCCGGCGGCCGCTCATTGCCCGTGCGCTTGCCCAGCACCGAGCGCAGTCGCAGGATCAAAAAGACCGCGACCAACCCGATGAGGATGATGTCGTAGTTGTTACCCACGATGGCGCTCCGCCAAGCCAACCTGTCTGCTGCGCTGCAAATTACATAGGCCCCGAATGCGGAAAGGGCAAGGCAACTGGGCCTGCCCGGGCATCACTTTGCCAGGACCACGAGGTCGACGAGTTCGCTCACGCCACCTACGGTCCGGCCAGGCCGGCGCTCGCGCGCGGTCGGTGCGACATAGCCCTGTTGCTCGGCCAGGGCGTAGGTTCCCGCATCGACCAAAGCCCATGTTTTCTCGTCTTTGTTGTGCTTTTCGAGCTTGGCCGCGAAATTTACAGCAGCACCGATCACTGTGAATTCCAGCCGTTCGCTGTCTCCCACCGCGCCGAAGACGACGCGACCTGAGGCCGCGGCCAAGCCCACCGACAAGGGTGGCAGCCCTGCGGCCTGCCGCTCCTGGGCCCAGCGCTCGGCCGCATCGATCACGGCGTCGGCGGCGCGCAGCGCATCGGCCGCCGCTGTCGTCGAGGGCACCACGGCGCCGAACGAGGCGAGGATGCCGTCGCCCAGAAACTTGTCGATGCTGCCGCCGCTGGCGGCAATCAGCGGACACACGCGCCCCTGATATTCCTGCAGCAGCTTCATGACGGCATCGGGCGCCATCTCGACCGACAGCCGCGTGAAGCCGCGCAGGTCGACGGTCAGGATGGCGACATCGCGCATCTCGCCTTCGCCGGCCTTGATCGACATGGCGGCGCTGCGGATGCGGTCGGCGACACCGGGATCGAAGAAGCGCGACAGGTCGCGCGCCGCGGCGCCCTCGGTGACGGCGCGAATGAGAAGATTGCGCGCGCGCGTGATGGCGATCGCCAGCACCGCGGTGGTCAGCACGATGGCCAGCAGCTTGTCGGCCTCGGCCTGGATCAGGAAGGAATTCGAGGTCATGTACTCGACGAAATCCATCGTCCTATTCGGCGGTCCGCCGCGCTCGCTCAGCGCATACAGGATCAGCGCGATCCAGCCGACGGCCGCACACAGCCCCGTAAAGATCACAAAGCGCGCTTCGAAACGCAGCGCCCGGAGCGCGATGAACAGGAAGACGTAGAACAGCGTCGGCGCCTTCAGGTAGAAGACGGCCGTCTGCGCATACTTGAGATGGAACGAGTAGATCAGCCCCATCAGCAGAGCCATGTCGACCACGACCGACACGTAGAGCAGCCATTCCGGCAAGGCGCGGCGATAGGCGAGCACCAGGCGGATGACCGTGAACAGGCCGTAGAAGATGAAGACCTCGGTCTCGAACGAGTAGTCTTCCTGCACCACGCCCTCGGCCATGGTGGTGGTTTCGTAGGCGATGGCCAGAAGGCCCACCAGCACCAGCTCGGCCCAGCCGATCAGGATCTCGCTGTTCTCCTGCTGCAGCCGGATGGTCTCGCTGACACGCTCGGGCAAGTGTTCGGGTCCGCGTCCCTCGAACAGCCAGTCGCGCAGGCGGGCCAGCATCAGCGCTTCTCCAGCCAGAGGCTCGCCGGCAGCGCATCGGCCGGCCGCGGCAGGCGCGCCACAACCGACGACGCGACCCGCTCGGCGAGCCGGCGCTCCGCCCACGCGCTGGAGAACAGCGGACGGTAGGCGCCAGTCGTCAGCAACGGCACGATGCCCTGCTGCTCATTGTAGGCGCGCCAGCCCCAGATCGCGGGATAGTCGAACGGCAGGAAGATGTCGTGGATGTGCACCAGCGTGCCCGCCGGCGCCTGCGGCAGCACGCGGTTCAACAGGATATCGACGTCGCTGCCCGGCATCAGGATGTGGCTGGAATCGATGAACAGCGCATCGCCCGCCTTGAGGGCGCCGAACAGGTCGATGGGCGCCGCCTGCAAGGTCGAGGGCACGACCCTAACCCCCGGCAGGTCGATGATGTCGGCGCGCGGCGCGGGATCGACGGCGACGATCTCGCCGACGCCGCCCAACGCCCTGGACAGCACCCGCGTCGAATGTCCGGAGCCGACTTCGATCACGTGCTGCGGCTTGCGCTCGCGGACCAGGGCGTAGGCCACCGCCGCATCCAGCGACGGGAACCACGACTGGTCGAACAGGCTCTTCAGGCCTTCCAGGGCCGCGGCGTGGGCATCGACGGCATCGAGGACACCGGTGAAGGTGGGGTTGGCCTCCTCGAACAGCCGCTCGATCGCGACATAGGGCGGCTGTGCGCCGGGCGGCGGCAACAGCGGGGCGTAACGGTGCGGGATGAACCAACCGCCCGGCCTGAGCCCGAGCACAGTCGGCAATCCGAGCTTCAGCCGCCGCCAGCGGCCGCGCAGACTGGGCCCGCTCATGGGGCAACGCTCATGGGCTGAGGGTCAGTCCCTCATGGGCGACGATCGCGCGCGGCAGGCCGCTGGGCGCGGTGCCCGGCCGCGCCGCTGCCGCTTCGCGCGCCACGCCGTCCATGAAAGCATCGTCGTGGCTGGGATCGTGATGGAAGATCGCGAGCGTGCCGACGCCCGCTGCATCGGCGATTCGCATGCCCTCCTGCCAGGTCGAATGGCCCCAGCCCTCGTAGCGGGGATATTCGGCATCGGTGTAGCTCGAATCGTAGATCATGATGTCGGCGCCGCGGCACAGCTCGACGATGGTCTTGTCCGGGCCGCCGGGGCAATGCTCGGTGTCGGTGATGTAGCAGATCGACTTGCCGCCATACTCGACACGATAGCCGGTGGCGCCCTGCGGATGGTTGAGCGGCGCGGTGCGCATCGCCATCTTGCCGCAGGCCAGCGCCTCGCCGCTGCGGAACTCGTTGAACTCCACCCGTGCCTTGAAGACCTCGAGCGTCACGGGATAGAGCGGCGCCTGCATCAGATTGCTCACGACCTGCTTCAGCGTGTGCGGACGTTGCAGGTGACCGGCCCACAGCCGGATCGAATTGCGCTTGTCGAACAGGGGCGAGAAGAACGTGAGGCCGGTGATGTGATCGAGATGGGTGTGGGTGAAATAGATGTCGATGTCGATCGGCGCCTGGCGGGCGAGCTCCAGCCCGAGCGGCCGGATGCCGGTCCCCGCGTCGAAGACCAGACGGCGGCCGCCGGCGGTCACTTCCAGGCACGAGGTGTTGCCGCCATAGCGCGTGTATTCGGCGCCGGAGCATGAAATCGATCCTCGCACGCCCCAGAAACGGACTTTTAGACCATTCGCCAAAACGACCTTCCCCTCGGGGTGCAGAGTCCACGGGCGGCAAGGCGCCGTCAACCGAGGCCATTGTGGTAGCCCCAACCCCCAAGTTCATCCACTTTGGCCGCAATTTTGCGTACCCTGCCGACAGCAGGGTTTTTCACATTTTCTTGCACGCCGCCCGTCAATTCGCCGATTTGTCTGCGTTGCCTGCGGCGCGGTTCGGAGCAATACTTTAGTCATGGAAATCGAAAATCAAGCTGCCCACGCGATTGTCCCGCCGCCCATGCGCAAGGCGAAGTTCGCCATAGGCCAGGTGGTGAAGCATCGTATCTACCCGTTCCGCGGCGTCATTTTCGATGTCGACCCGGTGTTCGCCAACACCGAGGAATGGCTGGCCGCGATCCCGGAGGAAGTCCGGCCGCGCCGCGATCAGCCCTTTTATCATCTGCTCGCCGAGAACGCGCAGACCACCTATGTGGCCTACGTCTCCGAGCAGAACCTGCTGCCCGACGACACCGGCAAGCCGGTGTCGCATCCGCAGGTGCCGCAGTTCTTCAAGGAACTGAAGCGCGGCCACTACATCTCCCGAGCCCGCGCGCTTCACTGACCTTGCCGGAGCGCGGACCTGGAGGTCCGTGCTCCCAGCAAAGACTTAGTTGAGCGGGAACGGGAAGTACTTGTCGTTGATCTTCTTGTAGGTCCCGTCGGACATCATCTCGCCGAACGCCTTGTTCAGCGCGTCGCGCAGCTTGGCGTCTTCCTTGCGCAGGCCGGCGGTGACTCCGAGGCCCAGCGTCTGGTTGTCCTTGATGTCCTGGCCGACGATCTCGCAGCACTTGCCTTCCGGCTTCTGGCTCCACAGCCAGAGCTGCGCCTTGTCGCCGAACACCGCGTCGACCTCGTTCTTGGCGAGCGCGTCCAGCGCCTCGGCGATGGTGTTGTAGCGCTTGAGCTGGGCGGAACGGCGGAAGCTCTTGTCGGCCCAGTCGGCGTGCGTCGAATCCTTCTGGATGCCGATGCGCTTGTTGCGCAACAGCGAGGGCGGCCCGTCGAACGGCGCGCCCTTGGCGGCGATGAAGGCGCCCGGCGAGAGATAATAGCGGCGCGACAGCCCCATGCGCTTGCGTCGCTCGCTGGTCACTTCCATCGACGACATGATGACGTCGAACTTCTTGTCGATCAGGCCGGGAATCAGGTCGTCCCACTTGAGCGCAACGAACTCGCACTCGGCTTTCATGCGCTGGCAGGCGTCCTGGGCCAGCTCCATCTCGAACCCGGCGGGCATGCCCTTGCGGTCGAGGTAGTTGAACGGCGGATAGGCCGCCTCGGTCGCCACCGTGATCTTGAAGGCGGGCGGCGGGAACTTCGACGTGGGCTTGGCCGCCGCCGGGGGCTTCGCCGCGGGTTTAGGCGCCGGCGCCTGCTGGGCGAGCGCTGCCCCGCCGGCCACGGCGAACAGCACCAGAAGGGCGATCGGGAACCTCATGCGATCAGCCGCTCCAGCACGGCATTCAGCCGCTGCCGCCCGGCCGGCGTCGCGACGAGATGGTTCGCGTCGACCTCGAGGTAGCCTGCCGCCACCAGGGGGGCGAGCTTGCGCTCGCCCACGGCCGCAACGGGATCAGCGCCGGTCAGGGACGCGAACAGGGCCCGGTCGATGCCGTCGGCCAGCCGCAGTCCCATCATCAATGCCTCCTCCACCATGTCCTGCCCGGTCACAAGGCTCGTCTCGGCGGTGCCGTGTCCGTCCCGCTCGACCAGCTCCAGCCAGGCCTCCGGCCCGCTCGCCCGGCGGGTAGCCCGCTTCACGGCACCCTCGGCGAATCGACCATGCGCTCCCGGTCCGACGCCGACGTAATCCTGATACCGCCAATAGATCAAATTATGGCGGCAGGCAGCCCCGGGCCGGGCATGGTTGGAAATCTCGTAGGCCGGCAGCCCGGCTTCGGTGAGACGCGCCTGGGTCAGCTCGAACATCGCCGCCGCCTGGTCCTCGCTCGGCAGGGTGAAGACGCCACGGGCGTGATCGGCGAAGAACCGCGTGCCGCGCTCGATGGCGAGCTGATAGAGCGACAGGTGTTCGCCCGCGAGCCCGAGCGCTCGTTCGAGCTCGGCCGCCCACGTTTCCGACGTCTGGCCGGGCCGGGCATAGATCAGGTCGAAGGAATGGCGCGCGAAGTGGCGGCGCGCCGTGGCGATGGCCTCGATCGCCTCGTCGGCGGAGTGCTCGCGCCCGAGGAAGCGGAGAGATGCCGCATCGAGCGCCTGCACGCCCAGCGACGCGCGGTTGACGCCGGCGTCGGACAGCGCGGCGAAGCGCCCGGCTTCGACCGAGGTCGGATTGGCTTCGAGCGTGATCTCGAGATCGTCGGCCGTGTCCCACAGCACCCTGGTGTGCGCAATGATCGCGGCCACCGTTTCGGGCTCCATCAGCGACGGCGTGCCGCCGCCAAAGAACATGGTCTCGACCCGCCGGTCCGGCGCTTCACGGGCGGCGTGCTCCAATTCCCTGAGCAGCGCGTTGCGCCAGCGGGCCTGATCGATGCCGTCGCGAACATGGGAGTTGAAGTCACAGTAAGGACACTTCGACTTGCAGAACGGCCAATGAACGTAGACGCCCAATGGCGACGTCATTTGAAGCAGGCCTCCACGAGCATGCGGAAGGCGCGACCGCGATGGCTGATGGCGTTCTTCTCGGCGTCGCTCATCTCCGCCGTCGTGCGCGTGTCGCCTTTCGGCTGGAAGCAGGGATCGTAGCCGTGCCCGCCCGTGCCGCGCGGCGGCCAGACGATGCGGCCATCGAGCGTGCCGTGCACCATCTCGATGTGCTCGTCGGGCCAGGCGAGCGCCAGCACGCAATGGAAGGTGGCTGCTCGCGCCGCATCGGTGTCGGGCGCGCCGCGCTTGGCGAGCTCGTCCTGGATGCGCTTCATGCCCACCATGGCGTCGCGCGTCGGGCCTTCCCAGTCGGCGGTGCAGAGGCCGGGCTGGCCATCGAGCGCTGCGACGCTCAGGCCGGAATCGTCGGCCAGCGCCGGCAGGCCGCTGGCGCGCGTCGCGGCCAGGGCCTTCAGCGTGGCATTCTCCTCGAAGGTCATGCCTGTCTCTTCCGGCACCGGCAGCCCGAGCTCGCCGGCCGACACGATCTCCACGCCGAAGGGCGCCAGCATGGTGCGGATCTCGCCCGCCTTGCCGCGATTGTGGGTCGCCACAACCAGCTTGGGACCGGCGAAGTGGCGGGCCATTACGATTTGCCGATGGCGAGCCGCTGCAGCCGCGTCAGCTCGCCGATGCCTTTCTTGGCGAGCTCGAGCAGGGCGATGAATTCCGGCTCGCTGAAGGGCTTGTCCTCGGCAGTGCCCTGGACCTCGACGATGCCGCCCGAGCCGGTCAGCACGAAGTTGGCGTCGGCCTGCGCCTTGGAATCCTCGGGATAGTCGAGATCGAGCACCGGCGTGCCCTCCCACAGGCCGCACGACACGGCGGCGACCTGGCCGGTGATCGGGCTGGTGGTGAGCTTGCCTTCCTTGATCAGGCGCTCGAAGGCGAAGTGCAGCGCCACCCAGGAGCCGGTGATGCTGGCGGTACGGGTGCCGCCGTCGGCCTGCAAGACGTCGCAGTCGATGTTGATCTGCCGCTCGCCCATGGCGGCAAGGTCGACCACGGCGCGCAGCGAACGGCCGATCAGGCGCTGGATCTCCTGGGTGCGGCCCGATTGCTTGCCGCGCGCGGCCTCACGGTCGGTGCGGGTATGGGTCGAGCGCGGCAGCATGCCGTATTCCGCCGTCACCCAGCCGCGGCCGGTGTTGCGCATCCAGGGCGGCACGCGCTCGTCGACCGAGGCGGTACACAGCACATGGGTGTCGCCGAACTTCACCAGGCACGACCCTTCGGCATGGCGCGAGAAACCCGGTTCGAGGGACACCGGGCGGAGCTGGTCGGGGGCGCGGCCGGAAGGGCGCATGATTTCTCCTGAATAAGGCAGAGCGTAACGGGCTGAAAGCGGCCGGCCGGTGTAGCGCCGCGGGCTCGCCAAATCCAGCTATCCCTTGGGGCCGCGTTGACCGGACCCCTTGCACTACCTACATTTTTTCCATGGCGATTCATCGGATCGGTCCGGTTCGAGGCGTCCTGAGCGACCTCCCACTGGGCCCGCGACAGACGGCGTCGCTCGCCGAGCTGAACGAGCGTGCCCGCGAGGTGCTGCGGCTCGTCGTCGAGGGCTACGTCGAGACCGGCGAGCCGGTGGGCTCGCGGGCGCTGACGCGCAAGCTCACCGAGACCCTGTCACCCGCCACCATCCGCAACATCATGGCAGACCTGCAGGATCTCGGCCTGCTCTACGCGCCCCACACCTCGGCCGGCCGCCTGCCGACCGACGCCGGGCTGCGCCTGTTCGTGAACGGTCTGCTCGAGGTCGGCAACCTCTCGCCGGAGGAGCGCGAGAGCATCGAGGCGCGCTGCGCCACCATCGGCCGCTCCGTCACCGAGGCGCTGGAGCAGGCGACCACGCTGCTCTCCGGCCTGTCGCGTTGCGCCGGCGTCGTGATGGCGCCCAAGACCGAGCAGCCGCTGAAGCACATCGAGTTCGTCAATCTCGGTCCCGGCCGCGCCTTGGTCGTGACGGTGACGCAGTCGGGCCATGTCGAGAATCGCGTGATCGACACGCCGCCCGGCATGCCGCCATCGGCGCTGGTCGAGGCCAGCAACTATCTCAACGCGCGCCTGATCGGCCGCACCATCGAGGAGGCACGCCGCACGATCCTCGAGGACATCAAGTTGAAGCGCGCCGAGCTCGACGAACTCACCGCACGGGTGATCGAATCGGGCATGGCGACCTGGGCTGGCGAGCCGGGCAGCGCGCTGATCGTGCGCGGTCAGGCACGGCTTCTCGAGGACATCACGGCCATCGAGGATCTCGAGCGTGTGCGCACGCTGTTCGATGCGCTGGAGCAGGGCGAGAGCTTCGCGCGCCTGCTCGAGCTCGCCAACACCGCTTCGGGGGTGCAGATCTTCATCGGCGCCGACAACCCGCTGTTCGCCAACACCGGCTGCTCGATGGTGGTGGCGCCGTTCCGCGATTCGCAGGAGCGCATCCTGGGCGCCATCGGCGTCATCGGTCCGACGCGGCTGAACTACGCCCGCATCATCCCGCTGGTCGACTACACGGCGCGCACGATCGGTCGGGTGGTCGGTTGATTGAAAGCCTTCCTCCCTGCGCGAAGCGCAGGGGAGGTGCCCGCGTAGCGGGCCGTTACCAATCCTGTTCGTCGAAATCCTCGAACTGTTTCATGACGTCGTCGTCGTTGGCGGCCGGCACGGTCTCGCTGGCGGGAATCGAGTGCACGTTGATCCGCGTCTCGGGACCTATCAGCGTCACCAGCTCCAAAAGGTCCTCGCGCCTGAAGGCGACGCAGCCCTGGGTCGACGAATAATCGTCTTTCGCGATGTGCAGGAAGATCGCGCTGCCCCATTCGCCTTCGGGCGGATCGTCGTTGTAGCCGACCACGACGACGAGATCGTACAGCCCGTCCTCGCGCCACATCTTCTCGTGGCTCCAGTCGTTGGGGATGCGGACCAGCTTGTTGTAGGTCTGCGAGCGCGGGTCGTCGCACCAGCCGTCATGCTCTGCGATCGGTCGAGCCGGCAGGCGGACCTTGGGCAGGACAAGCCGGTCGTTGCGGAAATAGATGTGGCGCAAGGGGTACGACCCGGCCGGCGTGGCGGCATCGCCCTCGACCTTGTCCTCCCGCACGCCGCCTGCACCCACAGTGCAGCGCCAGCGCCGGGCGCCTAGGGAGGCCCAGCCCAGCGAGCTGTCGGCGGAATCGACCTGAACGGTCAGAACGTCGCCGGGGACAGGGGTGTCGGACATTGCCTAAAACTCCGCCGCTCTTCATAAAGGCTCGCTCTTTTGGGAGAAAGCGATGGCTTATGTCGTGACGCCGCCGTCGACCGTCGGCGTGCCGGTCAATGGGACCAGCGATCTGTTCCCGGTGCGCCGCATCTTCTGCGTCGGCCGCAACTATGCCGCCCACGCCCGCGAGATGGGCCACGATCCCGACCGCGAGCCTCCCTTCTTCTTCACCAAGCCGGCCGACGCCATCGTCATCTGCGCCGACCCGAAGAACCCGACCAAGGTCGCCTATCCTTCGGCCACCAAGAACCTGCACCACGAGATGGAGCTGGTCGTGGCGATGAAGTCGGGCGGAACCAACATCCCGGTCGACAAGGCGCTCGACCACGTCTTCGGCTATGCCGTCGGACTCGACATGACGCGGCGCGACCTGCAGAACCAAGCCAAGGACATGGGCCGGCCCTGGGACATGGGCAAGGGCTTCGACCAGTCCGCGCCGATCGGCGAGATCTTCCCGGCGTCGAAGATCGGCCATCCCGCCAAGGGCACCATCCAGCTCGACGTCAACGGCAAGACCCGACAGAAGTCCGATCTCAACGCGCTGATCTGGAGCGTACCCGAGACGATCTCCTATCTCTCGGGCCTGGTGGCGCTGGCCGCCGGCGACCTGATCTATACCGGCACGCCCGACGGCGTCGCCGCGGTGGTCAAGGGCGACACGCTGGCGGGCTTCGTCGACGGCTGCGGTACGGTGACCTGCACCCTGGTCTAGGTCGCGATCGAAACAAGGATCTTGGGAGGGGCTGACAATGAAGGTGAATTCCAAGATCCGCTCGATCGAAACGCGGGCGGCCGACGCCGGCTTCCGCAACTACTACTTCGTCAAGGTCACGACCGAGGACGGCATCGTCGGCTGGGCCGAGTACGACGAGGGCTTCGGCGCGCCGGGCGTCGGCACCGCCATCGAGAAGCTGTCGACGCGCCTGGTCGGCCAGCCGGTCGGCGAGCACGAGCGGCTCTATAACGAGCTCTACTCGGTCACGCGCCCCGCCGCCGGCGGCGTCGTGGCCCTGGCGCTGGGCGCCATCGAGAACGCGCTGCTCGACGCCAAGGCCAAGGCGCTGGGCGTGCCCTGCTACGAGCTTTTGGGCGGCAAGATCCGCGACCGCATCCGGGTCTACTGGTCGCACTGCGCCACCTGGCGCATCAATCATCCCAGTTACTTCAAGCCCGCCATCACCGACCTCGACGGCGTCAAGGCGATCGGCCGCGAGGTGCGCGAGAAGGGCTTTACCGCGATGAAGACCAACATCTTCATCTACGACGCCGACAAGAGGAATCCCAAAGGCTGGCGGCCGGGCTTCGGCTCACCCAGTTACCCCGAGCGCAATGTCGACCGGCACGTGCTGCGCAATCTGCGCATGCATCTGGAAGCGATCCGCGAGGGCGCGGGACCCGATGTCGATCTGCTGCTCGACCTCAACTTCAACGCCAGCACCGAAGGCTATCTGAAGATCCTGCGCGCCATCCGCGACCTCGACATGTTCTGGGTCGAGATCGACACCTACAATCCCGACGCGCTGGGCCTGATCCGCAGCCAGAGCCCGCACCCCATCTCTTCGTGCGAGACGCTTCTGGGCATCCGCGAGTTCCTGCCCTACTTCAAGGCGCAGGCGATGGACGTGGCCATCATCGACACGCCGTGGAACGGCGTCTGGCAGTCGATGAAGATCGCCAACCTCGCCGAAGCGCACGAGGTGAACGTCGCGCCGCATAATTTCTATGGCCATCTCTGCACCATGATGAACGCGCACTTCGCGGCGTGTGTGCCCAACCTGCGCATCATGGAGACCGACATCGATCGCCTGGACTGGGACCACGAGCTCTTCACGCACGTGCCCGAGTTCAAGGACGGCCACCTCGTGATGCCATCGCGCCCCGGCTGGGGCACCGAGCCGGTGGAAGAGGCGCTGGCCAAGCACCCGCCCAAGCAGTTGGCCGGCGGCCTCGCCGGCAATCCGCGGAAGTAATCTTGCCGGACCGCGGGCCTCCAGGCCCGCTCTTCTCATGGTCTTCTGGACCGCGCGCATCCTGCGCGCCATGACCATGAGCGGGCCTGGAAGCCCGCGGTCCGGCAAGAGACCTAAAGCTGCTTCGCGCTGAACGTATCGCACTTGCGCGGATCGCCGCTTTCCAGGCCGATGTTGAACCAGCGCATGCGCTGGGCGCTGGTGCCGTGGGTGAAGCTGTCGGGCACGACGCGGCCCTGGGCCTGGCGTTGGAGACGGTCGTCGCCGATCGCCGAGGCGGCGGTGAGCGCCTGTTCGACATCGCGGTCGCCGATCATCTTGCCGCCGCGCGCGGCGTCGGCGCGGTTGGCCCAGACGCCGGCGAAGCAATCGGCCTGCAACTCGACCCGCACCGACAGCGCATTGGCGTCGCGCTTGCTCATGCGCTCCTTCATCTGCTCCGTCTTGGCCGTGATGCCAAAAAGGTTCTGCACGTGATGGCCGACCTCGTGGGCGATCACATAGGCCTGCGGGAACTGGCCCGGCGCGTGAAAGCGACGGGCGAGATCGTCGAAAAAGGCGAGGTCGAGATAGACCCGTTGGTCGACCGGACAATAAAACGGACCCATCGCCGACTGGCCGACGCCGCATTCGGTGCGCGTGGCGTCGCGATAGAGCACCAGCTTGGGATCGCGGTACTGCCGCCCGAGGCTGCGGAAGACGTCGCTCCAGACATCCTCGGTGCTTTTCAGCACCCGCGAGACGAACTGGGTCTCGGCGTCGCTGGCCGGCGCCTGGCGCGACGTCGTGCGGCTCGCCCGGGAAGCCTGCTCGGAGGGCCGCTCGTAAGTCGTGCCGCCGCCTCCCATCCCGCTCAGCAGGGCGAAGGGATCGGCGCCGAAGATCAGGGCGATGACGATGAAGGCGATGAAGCCCAGGCCGCCCTTGAACAGGCCGCCGCCGATGGGAATGGGGATGCCGCCGCCCATGCCGTAACCGCCGCCGCCGCCACCGAAATAGCCGCCCTCGCCGCGGCGATCCTCGATGTTGCTGCTTTCGTCACCGTCCATCTGCATAGAAGGGTCTCCTGGGTCGAGATCGGCCCGAGATTCACTATATTGGGGGCGAGATGAGCCTTTCCATCGCCACCTGGAACATCAATTCGGTCCGCCTCAGGATCAACAACGTCAAACGCTATCTTCGGCTGCGCAAGCCCGACGTGCTCTGCCTGCAGGAAACCAAGTGCCCGGACGAGTTCTTCCCGCACAAGGCTTTCGAGGCGCTGGGCTACGGCCACCGGCTGGTCAAGGGCATGAAGTCCTATAACGGCGTGGCGATCCTCTCCAAGGTGCCGTTCACCGCCGCCGAGGTCCATCATCGCTGCGGCAAGGAGGATTGCCGGCACATCGAGGTCTCGCTCGATGTCGGCGCCGACCCCATCCTGCTGGACAATCTCTACATTCCGGCGGGCGGCGATGTCCCCGATCCCGCGGTCAACGACAAGTTTGCGCACAAGCTCGATTTTTACCGCGAGATGGCCCAGTGGTTCGCCGACCGCAGGCCGAAGGCCGGTGCCGCCAAGGGCCTGCGGCGGGTTGCCGTCGGCGACCTCAACGTGGCGCCGCTGGAGCATGACGTCTGGAGCCACAAGCAGCTTCTCAAGATCGTGTCGCACACGCCGGTCGAGGTCGAGCTGTTCGGGCGGCTGCAGGCCTCGCTCGACTGGATCGACGTGCCGCGTCGCTTCGTGCCCGACGACAAGAAGCTCTATTCGTGGTGGAGCTATCGCAACAACGACTGGCGCGCCTCCAATCGCGGCCGCAGGCTCGACCATATCCTCGCCTCACCGGGCCTGTCGGGTGCCATCAGCAGCCATCGCATCGACGTCGATCTGCGCGACTGGAAGCAAGCGTCGGATCACGTCCCGGTCATGGCGACGTTCGAGGTGTGAAGGGAGAAGCACATGACGTTCGGTAGCATCATCGGTGTTCTGGTCATCGGCCTGGTCATTGGCCTCCTGGCTCGGCTCGTCACCCCGGGCCCTAACCCGCGCGGCATCATCGTCACCATCGTGATCGGCATCGTCGGCGCGGTGATCGCGACCTTCGGCGGCCAGGCCCTCGGCCTCTATGCGCCGGGCGAGCCGGCCGGCTTCATCGGCTCGGTGATCGGCGCGGTCGTCCTGCTGGTGCTGATGCGGCTGTTCGGGCGGTGAGCTCATTCACCTCCCTTTTCTTCCTCATGCTCCTCTCCCCCAAGGGGGAGAGGAATATGAGAGGGAGAAGCCAAACGAAGTCAGCCCACCCGATACAGAAAATACCGGTCCTTCGGCACGCCGGGCGGATCGGACTCGCGCTTCCACCGCGCCACCTCGAGCGGCTGGTTGGCGAGGATATAGCCGCCGGTCGCCGCCAGCGTATCGAGCGCCGGACCGAGCCATTTCCCCATCGCCACGTTGGCCGCGTGATCGCCGGTGCCGAGGTCGGTATGGATCAACGCCGCGGCGGCGCCGAGCTTCTTCGCGGCCTCAGGGATCGCCGCCCGCGCCTCGCCCAGGAACAGGCGGTCGTCCGGCGGGATGCAGTCGGGATGGGCGGCCACCTTGCGCTCGAAGACGTAGATGTCGCGGCCGGGAAAGAGATCGCGCAGATGGTCGTAGGTACGGCCGTTGCCCAGGCCGACTTCCAGGATCGGACCGGACAACCGGTCGACGAGCGGCTTCAGATAGTTGAGGCAGTCGCGCTGCGCCTGCATGCGCGCGATGAAGCTATCGAGGCGACTCATTGCCGGGAGCGCGCCACGCCAGTGGCGCTCATAGTCTTTGGGACGGCCGGCTTCGAGCCGGCATCATGAACATGGGCCGGCAAGATGCCGCTGGTCCGGCAGAATATCAGAAGAGCGCCACTGGAGTGGCGCGCTCCCGGCAAAGACATCATGACATCCCTCAGACACCTCTCAGGCCGCCTTGGTCGCGGTCGCCTCGCGCAGCTTCTTGTTGGTGTCCTCCACGCGATGCGCCAGCTCGCGCATGATCTCGATGGCCATCTGCGGGAACTCGCCGACCATGCGATAGAACGTATCCTTGGAGATCTTGAGCGTATTCAGGGGCTCGCGCGCCTTGATGGTGGCGGTGCGGGGCACGTCGCACAGGATGGCGATCTCGCCCAGGAAGTCGTTCTTCTTCATCTCGGCAACGCGGATCTGGCCGGTCGGCGTGTCGATCAGCACGTCGGCCACGCCGCCCAGGATGACGTACATGGCGTCGCCCGGATCGCCCTGATGGCAAAGCTCCTGGCCCTCGGCATAGTTCACGCGCTCGCTGGTGAAGGCCAGCAGCTTGAGCTTGGCCGGTTCGATCTTGGACAGAATCGGAACGCCCTTCAGCAGTTCCACTTCTTCATTGAGGTTCATCGCATCCTCCTCAATCGGGCTATGCCGCCGCCATCAGCTCGGCATAGAGCCCGCCTTTTGCCGCCAGCTCCGACGGCGCTCCATGGGCGACGACACGGCCGCCCTGCATGACCACGATCTGTTCGAACGGCTCGGCCTGCGAAGGCCGGTTGGCGATCCACACCACGCCGCGGCCGTCCTTCCTGGCCGCCGTCAGGATATTGTCACGGATACGGTCCTGCGTCCGGCCGTCGAACGAGGCGACGGCCTCGTTGACGATCAAGAACTGTGGCCGTTTGATGAGTGCACGGGCAATGCCGAGTTTCTGGCGTTGGCTTGCCGTCAGGCGCTTGCCGCCGACACCGACATTGTAGTCGAGCCCGACCTCGACCACCGAGTTTCGTAGGCCAAGCCCGTTGAGCACATCGGAGATAAGCGTGCCGATGCGCTGCTCGCCCTGGGCCTGGCCGTAGACCAGGCGGCCGAACAGGATGTTGTCCTGCAGGGTGGCGGCGCTGTTGTAGCGCTCGAAGTCGTAGAACTCGACGGCCCCGCGCAGCGGCGCGGGCAGGCCCTGGGCAAAGGCATGGCGTGCCGTGAGGAGCCGCTCCTCCATCGCCGCGTCGACCAGGCCCAGGCGATGGCGCGCCTCGATGTAGCGGAAGGGCAGCGTCATCAGGCGCGGGCGGTCGGCCTCGGGCACGGCATCGATGCCCTTGCCGCCGAGGCGTTGCAGCAACAGCCGCACGTTGGGCAATTCGTCGGCCGAGATGAAGCTGTACTGCTCGAACAGCGGGTTGTCGGGCGACAGGCCGGAGAACAGCTCGACCATGGTCTCGGCGATGGTGAGACCCATGCGCTGCAGGTCGAGCTCGATGCCGGTCGCCTTCAGCACCGACTGCATGTAGGGATCGAAGGCGATGCTGTCGCCGGACAGCTCCTTGCCGAGCGGCGTGCCGAACAGGATGTTCTCGGCGACCGACAGGTTGCGGTTGTAGGCGTCGGCGTTGAAGGTCTCGATCAGGCCGGCGTAGCTGGGATCCTTCAGGCGGCCGTGCAGCTCGTGCCGCGCCTTGAGGAACCGCTCCGCGAGGTCGGGGCGCAGCGCGGCATCGATGCTGCCGCGCAGGCCGAGGCCGTAGATGTCCTCGTCGAGCTCGACCTGCTTCAGCACTTCGACGATGCGCGGCAGGAGGTCGGCCGGGCCGCTGGCGCCGGCCAGCTCGTAGTCGATCCAGTCGGCGTGGGGGTCGAACGGCGGATTGCCGGCGCGCACCGATTCCTCCCAGAAGGCCTCGCGCTCGGCCTTCAGCGCCTCGTCGTAGTTGGCGGGTGCGATCGGCCGGATCTTCAGGCCGAACAGCAGATTGTCCCGCACCGATTGTGGGAAGAGGTAGGTCTCCTGCCCGACATAGGCGGTGCGCGCGCCAAGCACGTACTCGGGCAGCTGGAAGAAATCGTTGCCGTCGAGCTTGATCGAGCCGCTGCTCGGCAGGGTGAGACGCGCCAGGACCTGCCCCAGCACTTCCTTGCCCGAGCTCGAGCCGCCGATCACCGCCATCTTTGTATCGGTCGGCAGGACCATCGACACGCCGTCGAGCTGCTTCACGCGGCCGTCCTCGGAGACGGTGACGCCTGCCAGCGCGAGTTCCTTGCCGAGCGGCGGCGGCGGACCCTCGGGCAGGGCCTGCAGCTCCTGGGGCATCATGCCCTCGGGCTGGAACTGGTCGATCACCTGCTCGTACTTGATCTGCACGTCCTGGCGTTGCTGGTCCCAGTCGATCAGCTCCTTGATGGGGCCCGGCAGGTCCTTGTAGGCCAGCAGCACGCCGACCACGGCGCCGACGTTCATGTGGCCGGTGATGGCGAAGTAGCCGCCGACCAGGTAGATAGCGAAGGGCGTCGCCTGCGACAGGATGTTGTTCCAGAACTTCGCGACGAACTTCTTCTGATAGAGATCGAAGCGGATCTTGTAGATCTTGCCCAGGCGGTCGGCGATGTCGGCGCGCTCGTAGTTGGCGGCACCGTGGATATGGATCTCGTGCACGCCGTCCGCGGTCTCGGCGATGCGGCCGGCGAGCTGGCGCGCCGTGATCTGGCGCTCGCGTCCCAGGATCAGCACCGGCCGGCGCAGGCGCGGGATGATCACCATTTGCACGCCCAGCAGGGCGACGACGATGATCCCGAGCAGCCAGTTCTGCAGCATGATGAAGATGATGGCCGTGAGCGCCTGGCCGCCCAGGAACATCGGCTGGACGAAGGCATCGCCGATGAAGCCGCCGAGAGGCTCGACCTCGTCCTTGATCATGGTTGCGAGCTCGGCCTGCTTGACCTTGCGAAAGTGGGCCGGCGGGAAGCGCAGGATGCGATCATAGAGCTCGTAGCGCAGGCGGCGCAGCATGCGCTCGCCCATGCGGCCCTTCTGGGTATTGATGGTCTTCTTGAACTGGCTGTTGATGATCACCGCGCCCAGGAAGACGAAGCTCATGGTCACCAGGTAACCCAGCTGGTCGACCTGGAAGCCGTCGAAGATGCGCAGCACCTTGCCCGGCAGGATGGCCGAGAGGTCGAGCTCCCAGACCAGGAAGGGGATGGTCTGGTGGTTCTTGAAAGCGTTTCCCTGGATGCCGTTGTTGACGATGTCCTTCGGCACGGTCAGCGACAGGAAGTAGAAAACCTGCGCCAACACCACGAGGCCGAGGATGAGGACCTGCTCGGGCCTGCTGTACCGCCAGATGTAGGTGAACAGATTGCGTTGCATCAAAATCCGCGCCGGGGGCGGCCAGGGCCTGGCCCCCCTCTACTCCTATATTCGATCAGTGCCTTGATTACATTCGATTTTTTGCATCCCGGAAGGGCTTCGCTCGGGTCGGGTCGTTATGGCATAGTCCGCCCGAATAAACCGGTCGGGGCAAGCTCGCGCTTCGGCAAGGGGAGAGGGGTCGCATGCCTCAAAGCCGGTCCAAGCGTGTGCTGCTGTACAGCCACGACTCCTTTGGCCTCGGCCATGTCAGCCGCTGCCGCACTATCGCCAATGCCCTGGTTGCGGCTGACCCCAATGTCTCGGTGCTTATCGTATCGGGTTCGCCGGTCATCGGCTCCTACGAGTTCCGTTCCGGTATCGACTTTGTGCGCATTCCGGGCGTGGTCAAGCTGATCGAGACCGGAGAGTACGATTCAGCCAACCTGCGGGTCGGCGTCGAGCATACGCTGGCGATGCGTACCCGGATCATCCGCGACACCGCTGATATCTATCGCCCCGACCTCTTCATCGTCGACAAGGAGCCGACCGGATTGCGAGGCGAGGTCGTGCCGGCGCTCAAGCTGCTCCAGGAGCGCGGTACGCCGTTGGTGCTCGGCCTGCGCGATGTCATGGACGATCCGGCGGCTCTCGCAGCCGAATGGGAGCGTAAACACGTCGTGCCGACGTTGCGCGACCTCTACGATGAGATCTGGATCTACGGGTTGCCGCAGATCAACAAGCCGCTCACCGGCATCGAGGTTCCGCCGTCGGTTCGCCACAAGATGGTCTATACCGGCTATCTGCGCCGCGACCTGCCGCTGCACACCGACGTCCCGCACGAGATGGAGGAGATCGACGGGCCCTTCATCCTGGTGACGGCGGGCGGCGGCGGCGACGGCGCCGATCTGATCGACTGGGTGCTCGCGGCCTACGAAAGCGACCCGCACATCCCCTACGGCGCGGTGATCGTTTTCGGGCCGTTCATGTCTGCGGCCGAGCGCGAGGCCCTCAAGGAGCGCGCCGGGAAGTTCCCCAACATCCGCACGCTCACCTTCACCAACAATCTCGGCGCGTTGATGCAGCGGGCGGCGGGCGTGGTGGCCATGGGCGGCTACAACACTTTCTGCGAAATCCTGTCGTTCGACAAGAAAGCCATCATCGTGCCGCGCACCAAGCCCCGGCTCGAGCAGTTCATCCGCGCCCGGGCCGCGCGCAATGTCGGCCTGATCGAGATGCTCGATGCCGAACGCGGTCGCGACCCGCATGCCATGGCCACCGCTTTGCGCCAGCTTCCGCAGCAGGGCTTGCCGAGCGACGTCGTGGTGCCGGGCCTGCTCGATGGCCTGCCCAACGTCTGGCGCCTGGTTGCCAAGCAGCTCGCCCATCCCCATCGCGGTCCCGCGCCGCTGTACGCAACCTGGGGCGAGGACAAGCCCACCGACTCCACGGCATCTCCCGCCGCGCCAACGGCGCGCGCCAGGACCTGAACGCCGGGATTTTCATGTCTTCGCCAATGGACGCGCGTGTCGCGGTCGTACTCAAGGGCTGGCCGCGCCTGTCCGAGACCTTCATTGCCCAGGAGCTTGCAGGTCTCGAGGCGCGTGGCGTCGCGCTGGAGATCTGGTCGCTGCGCCGGCCGACCGACAAGCATCGCCATCCGGTGCACGATCGCGTGGCCGGCCGCGTCGTCTACCTGCCGGAGTACCTCAAGGACGATCCGGCCCGCGTATGGCGGGGTTGGCTGAAGGCGCGTCGCCTGCCCGGCTATCCGGCGGCGCGCGCGAGGTTTCTCGCCGACCTGCGGCGCGATCCAACGCCCAATCGGCTCCGGCGTTGGGGCCAGGCGCTCGTGATGGCCGCCGAGTTGCCGTCCGGCATCGAGCGTCTCTACGCTCATTTCCTGCACACGCCCTCGTCGGTCACACGCTACGCCGCCATCCTGCGCGGCCTGCCATGGAGCCTGTCGGCGCACGCCAAGGACATCTGGACCAGCGAGCCCTGGGAAGCCGCCGACAAGCTCGCCGACTGCACCTGGGCCGTGACCTGCACCGACATGGGGGCCACGCGGCTGCGCGACCTCGCCTCACGCTCCGATAAAACCGGGGCTGACAAGGTGAAGCTCGTCTATCACGGCCTCGACTTCGCCCACCTCCCGGCACCGACACAGATTCGCTCGCAGCGTGACGGATCGGATGCCAACGATCCCGTCGTCGTCCTGTCGATCGGCCGCAAGGTCGAGAAGAAGGGCTACGACGATCTCCTGCAGGCGCTGGCCGCCCTGCCGAGGACGGTGAGCTGGCGCTTCGAGCACATCGGCGCCGGCGAGCTTGGTGATGCGCTGAAAACCCAGGCCTCGCGACTCGGCATTGCCGAACGCTGCACGTGGCTCGGTGCCCAGCCGCAGAAGCAGGTGTTCGCCGCCTTGGCGCGCGCCGACCTTTTTGTGCTGGCGAGCAAGAAAGCGGCCGACGGCGACCAGGACGGCCTGCCTAACGTGCTGATGGAGGCTGCCCACCAGGGCCTCGCCATTGTCTCGACGCGCGCCGCCGCGATTGGCGAGTTCATCGACGATGGCGACAACGGATTGCTGGTCGCGCCCGGCGCGCCCGACGCTCTGTCGGCGGCGCTGGCGCGCCTGATTACCCATCCCGAGCTGCGCCAGAAACTGGCGCATCGCGCCGGCGAGGTCGTGCGCACGCGCTTCTCCTTCGACGCCGGCGTGGACTGGATCGCCTCGGCCCTCGGCCACCCTGTCCAGCCCGAGGCCATCTTGTCGGAGGCAAGGGCTGCGGAGTGACCGAATGCGCGTGCTGTTGCACACGCCGCTGAAGCCGCCGGACAGTCCCGTCCCTTCGGGCGACCGCGAGATGGCACGCGGCCTCGCCCGCCTGCTCCGGCGCCTTGGCTACACGGTGGTGATGCCGCCGCTGAGCCGCGTCCCGCCCGGCGTGCCAAGGCCTGCAGAGCATCTCGCCTGCGAGCGCCGCGCCCGCCGTCAGGCCGCGCGTCTGATCGCGCGCTGGCGCGCACTGCCACCCCGTCATCCCGAGCGCTTCGATCTCTGGCTCACCTATCACTGCTATTACCGCAAGCCCGATTGGCTGGGCCCGATCGTGACCCGCGCGCTCGGCCTGCCCTATGCGCTGGCCGAGGCATCGCATGCGCCGCGCCGCGCCCAGGGGCCGACGCGGCTCGGCCATCGCGCCGTCGAGCGCGCGCTCGCCGCCGCCGACCTGGTGCTGACCCTCAACCCGCGCGATGTGGCCGGCGTGAAGGCACGGCTGAGGCCAGGGGCGCACCAGCTCTGGTTGCCGCCTTTCGTCGACACCTCGCCGTTCCAAACCGACCAACGACCCGCCAACGATCCGCCGGTGCTGCTGAGCGTCGGCATGATGCGCACGCGGGACAAGCTCGAGTCCTATCGCGTGCTGACCAAGGCGCTGACGCATCTCAAAGACCGGCCGTGGCGGGCGGTGCTGGTCGGTGACGGGCCGGCGCGCGGCGACGTCGAGGTGCTGATGGCGCCGTTTGGTGACCGCGTGCGCCTCCTGGGCGCGGTGCCGCATGCCGACCTGCCGACGGTCTACGCGGCCGCCGATCTCTACGTCTGGCCGGCGATCAACGAAGCCTACGGCATGGCCTTCCTCGAAGCCCAGGCGTCGGGCCTGCCCGTAGTCGCCGGCCGCACCGGCGGCGTGCCCGCGGTCGTGGCCGATGGCGTCACCGGCCTGCTGACGCCGGTCGGCGATGCCGCAGCCTTTGCGGCCGCCGTCACGCGGCTGCTCGACGATCCCGCCGAGCGCGCTCGCCTTGGCCAAGCCGCCAGCCGTCGTATCGCGGCGCATCACGATGAGCGTGCGGCCGCTCACGCCCTTGCGGTCGCCTTGAAGACGCTTCGATGAGCGTGCCCTTTGCCGTCTTGCGCCACGCCGCCACCGAGTGGAATGCCGATCGTCGTCTGCAGGGTCTCACCGACACGCCGCTCAGCGCCGCCGGCGAGGCCGAGGCGCGGGCTTGGCGCCTGCCGCCGCCAGCCGACGGTTGGAAGCGCCTCAGCAGTCCGCTGCAGCGTGCGCGCCGCACGGCCGAGCTGCTGCAACCGTCGGCGCCGGTCACGATCGATTCGGCCCTGCGCGAGATGAGCTTCGGTACGTGGGAGGGCCGTACTGTCGCCCAATTGCGCGAGATAGTGGGGGCGGCCTTCATCGAGGCCGAGAACAAAGGATTGGACTTCCAGCCGCCCGGAGGGGAATCGCCGCGCGCTGCCATGGCCCGCGTCGGACGCTGGGCGGCGGGTATTGCCGCGGTCGGCCAGCCGGTGGTCGCCGTGTCGCACAAGGCCACGATGCGCGCCCTGCTGGCACTCGCCACCGGCTGGGACATGATGGGCCGCCCGCCGCACAAGCTCGACTGGCACTGCCTGCACTTCTTCTCGGCCGACGTGGATGGCCGCGTGCGCGTCGACCGCCTGAATGTTTCGCTGCAGGCCCCCGTATGAGCCCGCGCGTCTTCTTCTACGTGCAGCACCTCCTCGGCATCGGCCACCTGCGCCGCGCGGCCGTGCTGGCGCGCGCGATGGTGGCGGATGGCTTCGACGTGCTGCTTGTATCCGGTGGCGCGCCGGTTGCCGATCTGGCCCTGGATGGCGTCCGGTTGCACCAGCTGCCGCCGGTCCGGGCCGCCGACGAAAGCCTGCGCGACCTGGTGCGTCTCGGCGGCACGCCGGTCGACGAGGCCTTCCAGCGAAAGCGGCTGGCGCTGCTGCTCGGCCTGCTGCAGGCCGAGGCGCCCGACATCGTGCTCACCGAGCAGTTCCCGTTCGGTCGCACGCGCCTGCGCTTCGAATTGCTGCCGCTGCTCGCGGCGGCGCAAGGGTTGGCCAAGCGGCCGCTGATCGCCTGCTCGGTGCGCGACGTGGTCCGCCGCGCGGGACCCAGCCGGGTCGCGGAGACCGAGGAGATCCTGTCACGCTTCTTCGATGCCGTGCTGATCCATGGCGATCCCAGGCTCGTATCCCTCGACAGGAGCTTCGCCGGCTGGAAGCGCATCAAGGCGCGGGCCTTTTACACCGGCTATGTCTCGGAGCGAGACATGCGGCAGGGGATGCAGGGGAACGCAGGGAAGGACGAGGTCGTCGTCTCGGTGGGCGGCGGCGCCGTCGGCGCGCCTCTGCTCAAGGCGGCGATTGCCGCCCGGCCCCGCACGGCCTTGGCCGACCGCACCTGGCGGCTCCTGCTGGGCGAGAACCTGCCGATGGCGGAGCGCGAGATGCTGGCAGGCGATGGCATCGTGATCGAGCCGGCGCGCCCCGACTTCACCACCTTGCTCCGCAACGCCGTGCTTTCGATCTCCCAAGCGGGCTACAACACCACCATCGAAACGCTGTGCTGTGCCAACCGCGCCGTCCTGGTGCCCTTCTCCACCGAACGCGAGACGGAACAGGCCGACCGTGCGGCCGTTCTGGCCGAGCGAGGGATGGTTGCCGTGGTGCCGCCCGATGCGCTGTCGGCGCAGGGCCTGGCCGATGCCGTGGCGCGGGCGCTGGCGGGGCCATCGTTGAAAGGGTTCCCGCCTTGCGACGTCAATGGTGGACCGGCGACGGCCGCCCTCTTGCACCGTTTGTTGGTCCGATGACCACCTGGCGCGACCTCGAGGACGAAGCGGCCCGCTGGGCCGAGGCCGGCCGCGCTGCCGATCTGTGGTGGCGCGACGACGACGCGGCGAATGCCGGGCCAAGCCTCGACCGCCTGCTTGCGATCCATCGCGACACCGGGGTGCCGCTGGCCCTCGCCGTGGTGCCGGCCAAGGCGACTGCCGCCTTGGCCGAGCGATTGGCAAGGGAACCGGGTGTCGACCTGCTGCAGCACGGTTATGCGCACGTCAATCATGCCGCGGCGCTGGAGAAGAAGATCGAGCTCGGCCTGCAGCGGCCGGCCATGCTGGTGCTGGGAGAGCTCGGCACCGGCCGCATGGCGCTCGAGCGCCTGTTCGGCAGGCGGCCTCTGACGGTGCTGGTGCCGCCGTGGAACCGCATCGCTCCGGCACTCGTGCCCACCCTGCCGGAGATCGGCTTCACCGGCCTTTCCACCTTCGGCCTGCGTCAGCGCTCGCACCCGGTCAAGGGCCTGCTCGCCGTGAACACCCATGTCGACTTGATCGACTGGAAGAACCAGCGCTTTGTCGGCGAAGCGGTGGCACTCGGCGCGCTCGTTTCGGCTTTGTCCCGCGCGCGCACGTCTGGCGAGCCCATAGGTATGCTCAGTCATCATCTTGCGATGGACGCCGAGGCGTGGGATTTCCTAAGGTCGATGTGGCAAAGAGCAACAAAATTGCCCGGGCTTCGCCTGTGCCCGGCGCATGGCCTGTTTGGTGCGGAAGGGGAGGGAGGCGGTTGACTTCGGCCGATCTGCGCTATCCGCGTCCGATTCTGATGGCCGACTACATGCGTGCCATGGCGGGTGTGTTGTTGTGCGGTGCGCCGCTCCTGTTGCTCGAGGTCAATCGCTGGCTGGCCCTGATCCTCGGGCTGGGCTTCCTGCTGTTCGCGGTGTTCCTGGCGCGAACCGCATTGCGCCATCACACGCGCTACGTCCTGGGACCGGACACGCTCTGCGCCGACGGCCCGGCGGGCACCTTGGTGGAATGGAACCGGCTCGATCGCCTCAAGCTCAGCTACTTCTCGACCAAGCGCGATCGCAGCGGCGGCTGGATGCAGCTTGCGGTCGGCTCGGTCGGCGGCCGCACGGTGAAGGTCGATTCTTCCCTCGACGGCTTCCATGATGTCGTCGAACGGGCGGCGCGCGCGGCCGAAACCAGCGGCTTGCCGCTGAGCGAGGCGACGCGGGCCAATCTCAAGGCGATGGGAATCTCGGTGGCCAATCAAGGCGTGGCAGGGCAGGAAGAGCGGGTATGAAGGAGCTGCTGCGCGTCGAGGATCTGACGGTCGATTTCGGTGTCCATGAGGGCACGCTTCGTGCTGTCGATCACGTCTCCTTCTCCCTGCCTCCCGGTGGCACGCTGGCGCTGGTCGGCGAATCGGGCTCCGGCAAGTCGGTGTGCAGCCAGGCGATCATGGGGCTGCTGCCGCGCACGGCCACCATCTCGTCGGGCTCGATCCTCTTCAACGATGTGCGCAACAAGAAGAACGGTGCGATCGATATCGCCAGGCTCGACCGCGCCGGGCCCGAGATGCGCGCCATCCGCGGCGGCGCCATCTCCATCATCTTCCAGGAGCCGATGACGTCGTTGTCGGCTCTGCACACGGTCGGCGATCAGATCGGCGAGGCGGTCGAGCTGCATGGCGGCGGTCATTTCAGCAACATCCACTCGCTCGGCGACCAGATCACCGAGGCCGCCCAGCTCGCCGGCCGCAAGCTGACGCGCATTGAGATCGAGACGCTCACCGTCGACATGCTGCGCATGGTGGGCTTCCCCGACCCGAAGCGCGCGCTGCGCACCTATCCCTTCGAGTTGTCGGGCGGCCTGCGCCAGCGCGCGATGATCGCCATGGCGCTGGTCTGCCGGCCGGCGCTGCTGATCGCCGACGAGCCGACCACCGCGCTCGACGTCACCATCCAGGCGCAGATCCTGCGCCTCATCAAGGACCTGCAGGCCGAGCTCGGCATGGCGCTCCTGATGATCACCCACGATCTCGGCGTGGTCGCCAACGTCGCCGACGACGTCGTGGTGATGTATCGCGGCAAGGTCGTCGAATCGGGCGACCTGCGCGACATCTTCCGTGATCCGCAGCATCCCTATCTCAAGGCGCTGCTGCACGCCGTGCCGCGCTTCGACATGACGCCCGGCGAGCGGCTGGTGCCGATCCGCGAGATCACCGCTGCCACCGGCCATCTCCTGAAGCAGAAGGCGACCTCGGCGCCGACCGACACCTTCAATCCCGACGCCCCGGTGCTGAAGGTTCGGCATCTGTCCAAGACCTTCCGCATTCGCAAGGCCGATACCCTGCTCGAGCAGCTGACCGGCGGCGGCACGACGCGCACCGTGCGCGCCGTCAACGACGTGAGCTTCGACGTTCAGCGCAACGAGTGTCTGGGCCTGGTCGGCGAATCGGGCTGCGGCAAGACCACGCTCAGCAAGATTCTCATGCGCGGCATTTCAGCTGATCCGAGCGATGGCGACGCGGCCTATGGCGGCGGCCGCATCGTCTACGACGACTGGGGCCGCAAGATCGACGTGCTGTCGCTGGAGGGCGGCGAGCTCGACCGCTTCCGCACCAAGCTGCAGTTCATCTTCCAGGACCCGTTCGGCTCGCTCAATCCGCGCATGACGGTCTACGACATCCTGGTCGAGCCGCTGATCATCCATAGGATCGGCGACGACGCCTATCGCCGCGAGATGGTGAGCGAGTTGATGGAGATGGTGGGGTTGGACCGCCGCCATCTCAGCCGCTATCCGCACTCCTTTTCGGGCGGCCAGCGCCAGAGGATCGGCATCGCCCGCGCGCTGGCGCTGCGCCCCGACATGGTGATCTGCGATGAGCCGGTATCGGCGCTCGACGTCTCGATCCAGGCCCAGATCCTCAACCTCCTGAAGGACCTGCAGAAGCAGCTCGGCCTCACCTACATGTTCATTTCGCACAATCTCGCCGTGGTCGACTACATCGCCGACCGCATCGCCGTGATGTGCGCCGGCCGTCTGGTCGAGCTCGCGCCGGCGGGCGAGCTGTTCAAGAACCCGATCCATCCCTATACCAAGGCGCTATTGTCGGCGGTGCCCATGCCCGATCCCGACGTCCGGCTCGATCTCGGGGCGCTTATGGAGGGCAAGGCGTCCGATCCGACGGCCTGGCCGCAGCCGTTCCGCGACGACCCGACCAACGAAGTGTTCTGGATCGAGGTCTCGACCGGGCATTATGTGCGTATGGCGCGGGGAGGACTCTAGGCCATGCTGCGCTTCATCGTCCGTCGGATACTGCTGATGATCCCGACGCTGTTCATCATCAGCGCGCTGGTCTACTTCATCATCGACCTGCCGCCCGGCGACTGCGTCACCAGCCAGATCGACGAGCTGCTGTCGCGCGGCGATCCCGACGCGCTGCACCGCGCCGATGAGCTGCGCGCCATGTACGGCCTCAACGACCCGCTGTGGCTGCGCTACCTCACCTGGGTCAAGGGCGTCTTCCGTTGGGATTTCGGGCTCAGCTGCCAGGACACCGTGCCGGTGCGCGACCTGATCGGCGAGCGGCTCGCGCTCACCATCGTGATGGAGACCTCGACCATCGCCTTCATCTGGATCGTGTCCTTCATCATCGGCGTCTACGCCGCCACCCACCAGTACAAGCTCGGCGACTATGTCGCCTCGTTCATCGGCTTCATCGGTCTGTCGGTTCCGAACTTCCTGCTGGCGCTGGTGCTGCTCTATGTCGGCAAAGTCTATTTCGGCCTGTCGATCGGCGGCCTGATGGATCCCGAGTACATCGACCAGCCGATCTCGTGGGGCAAGGTCGGCTCGATCCTGCAGCACCTGGTGATCCCGGTGATCGTCATCGGCATGTCGGGTACCGCCGGCATGATCCGCCGGCTGCGCGCCAACCTGCTCGACGAGCTGCAGAAGCAATACGTCGTCACCGGCCGCGCCAAGGGCCTGCCGCCGCTGCGGCTGCTGATCAAGTATCCGCTGCGCCACGCCATCAATCCGTTCGTCGCCGACATCGGCGGGTTGCTGCCCGAAGTGATCTCGGGATCGGTGATCGTGTCGGTCGTGCTGTCGCTGCCGACCACCGGCCCGATGCTGCTCGGCGCTCTCAAGACCCAGGACGTCAACCTTGCCGCCACCTTCCTGCTGTTCGTGGCGACGCTGACCGTCGTCGGCATGCTGATCTCGGATCTGGCGCTGGCGGCCCTCGATCCGCGCATCCGCTTCGGCGCGACGTCGGAGAAGTGAGCGGGCCCATGACCGACAGAACTTCGACCGACAGAACTTCGACCGACGGAACATCCGACCAGACCGCGGCCCGCTCGCGCTCGCCTCACTTCGTCAACAAGGAGCCGTGGGACCCCTACGTCGCCGAGCGCCTGACGGCCGAGCAGGAAAAGTACTACATGGCCGGCCAATGGAAGCTGATGTGGTGGCGCTTCCGCCGCCACCGGCCGGCCGTGGTCTCGGCGGTGTTCCTGGCGCTGATGTACTTCTCGACGCTGATCAGCGAGTTCATTGCGCCCTACGACCTGCAATCGCGCATGTCGTCCTACATCTTCGCCCCGCCGCAGCGCGTGCATTTCATGCATGAGGGACAGTTCCTCGGGCCGTTCGTCTATGCGCTCAAGACCACGCGCGACATGGAGACCCTGCAGCGCGTCTATACGCCCGACACGACCAGGCCGCAGAGGCTGCGCTTCTTCTGCTCGGGCGATTCCTACGAGTTCTGGGGCCTGATCGAAGGCAGCTTCCACTTCGTCTGCCCGCCCGAGGGCGGCAACTTCTTCTGGCTGGGCACCGATCGGCTGGGGCGCGACATGTTCAGTCGCATCGTCTATGCCGCGCGCATCTCGCTCACCATCGGCCTGATCGGCATCACGCTTTCCTTCGCGCTGGCGCTCGTGCTCGGCGGGCTGGCGGGCTACTACGGCGGCTGGGTCGACATGGTCGTCCAGCGCATCACCGAGATCATCAAGAGCTTCCCGCACCTGCCCTTGTGGCTGGCGCTGTCCGCGGCGCTTCCCGTCACCTGGTCGCCGCTGTTGGTCTATTTCGGCATCACCCTGATCCTCGCCCTGCTCGACTGGCCGGGACTGGGCCGCGCCGTGCGCTCCAAGCTGCTGTCGCTGCGCGAGGAGGACTATGCCTCGGCCGCCCAGATGATGGGCGCCAAGCCCGCCCGCATCATCGGCCGTCACCTGCTGCCGGGCTTCATGAGCCATCTCATCGCCTCGGCGACGTTGTCGATCCCCTCGATGATCCTGGCCGAGACGGCGCTCTCCTTCCTCGGCCTCGGCCTGCGCCCGCCCATCACCTCGTGGGGTGTGCTGCTGAACGAGGCGACCGACATCAACGTGGTCGCCGTGAACTGGTGGCTCATGCTGCCGGTCGTGCCGGTGATCCTGGTGATCCTCGCCTACCAGTTCATGGGCGACGGCATGCGCGACGCGGCCGATCCATACGGCTGACGAAGGCGACGCGCCAACACACTGAAAAGGCGCGGGATTTGGCCAATTCACGCATTGCGCGTGTGTGATTGAAAAATCACACTTATGCCCCATTTGGGTCTAGCGACGGCCATCGGAGGTTTCCATCTTCGTTTTGTATCTCCCCCGAACGTGGTCCCCCCAAAGCCACGTTCTAGCCTCTTCGGAGGCGCTTAGGCCGTCTTCTCACTCTCCCCCGAGAAGACGGCCTTTTTCTTTTCTCCGTGCTAGGACGGCGCCGCAATGGCGCCCATGCTTCTTGAGGTAACGGATCTGGCCTGCCGCCGCGGCGGACGGCCGGTGTTCGACGGCCTGTCGTTCGGCGTGGCGGCGGGCGAGCTCTTGGCGCTGACCGGGCGGAACGGCAGCGGCAAGACCACGCTGCTGCGGGCGCTCGCGCTTTTGGTGCGTCCCGTCTCGGGGACGGTGCGCTGGCGAGGCGCCGATGTCGCGGCTGACCCCGACGCCTGGCGCGGACGGCTGGCTTGGCTTGGCCATCTCGACGGCCTGAAGGCCGACCTCACCGTGCGCGAGAACCTCCTGATGGCCGAACGCCTGCGCGGCGCGCCGTCGCCGCCCAATGCCCTGGGGGACCGGCTGGATCTTGCCCTGATCGCCTTCGATCTCAATGCGCTCGCCGCCCGCGCCGTGCGGACCCTCTCGGCCGGCCAGCGCCGGCGCACCGCGCTTGCCCGCGTGATGCTGACGGCGGCACCGCTCTGGCTGCTCGACGAGCCGCTGAACGCGCTCGATACCGCCGCGCAGCAGGCCTTCCGCACGGCGCTGCAGAACCACCTCGCCAATGGCGGGCTTGCCATCGCCGCGACCCATGCCGACCTCGGTTTGTCGGGCGCGCGCACGCTGGAGCTCTCGCCATGAGCGGCTTCGGCGCGCTGCTCATGCGCGACCTGCGGCTGGTGTGGCGCCGGCCCGGCGACGTCGCCCTGGTGCTCGCCTTCTTCGTCGTGGCGACGGTGCTCTTCCCACTGGGCATCGGCCCGCAAGCCAACATCCTGGCGCGCATCGCCGCCGGCGTTTTGTGGTGCACGGCGCTCTTCGCCTCGCTGCTGTCGCTCGACCGGCTGTTCGCCGCCGATCACGAGGACGGCTCGCTCGATCTCCTGCTGCTGGCGCCCTGGCCGCTCGAGCTCGCAGCGCTGGCCAAGTGCACGGCTCACTGGATCGTGACCGGCCTGCCGCTCGCCGCCCTGGCGCCCTTCCTGGGCGTGACGTTCGGCCTCGAGGCCGGCCCGCTGCTGGCCCTTGCTGCCACGCTCCTGGTCGGCACGCCCACCCTGTCGCTGATCGGCGGCCTCGCGGCTGCGCTGACGCTGGGGGCGCGCCGCGGCGGCGCCTTGCTCGCCCTGCTTGCCTTGCCGCTTTGCGTGCCGACGCTGATCTTCGGCGCCGCCGCCATCGAAAGCCTGATGACCGGCGAGGATCTTCTGGCCCATCTCGCCATCCTCGCCGCGCTGGCGCTGGTGGCGCTGGCGACCACGCCGTGGGCAATGGCCGCAGCCTTGCGGCAGGCTGGCGAATAGACAACAACACGCCCGGGACAGACACTGGCAGCCATGGCCGACTTGCACTTCCTCGCCAATCCGGCGCGCTTCCGCCGCTTCAGCCAGCGCGTCCAGCCGGGCCTCGCCTTCGCCACCATTCTGAGCCTGGCGGTCGGGCTCTACCTTGCACTGCTGCAGTCGCCACCCGACTACCAGCAGGGCGAGACGGTGCGCATCATGTTCGTGCACGTGCCATCGGCCTGGCTGTCGATGGCGGGCTACGGCCTGCTCGCCGTGCTGGGCGCTTCGCTGCTGGTCTGGCGTCATCCGCTGGCGGCATTGATGGCGCGCGCCGCGGCACCGGTCGGCGCCTGCTTCGCGCTGATCTGCCTGCTAACCGGCTCGCTGTGGGGACGGCCGATGTGGGGCGCCTACTGGGTGTGGGACGCGCGCCTCACCTCGATGCTGCTGCTGTTCTTCCTCTATCTCGGCCACATCGCGCTCAGCCGCGCCTACGACGATCCCGAGCGCGGCGATCGCGCCGCCGCCATCCTGGCGCTGGTCGGCGTGATCAACCTGCCGATCATCAAGTTCTCGGTCGATTGGTGGAACACCCTGCACCAGCCGGCCTCGATCGCGCGCCTCGCCGGCCCCGCGATTCATCCCACCATCCTGATCCCGTTGCTCTGGATGGCGGGCGCGTTCCTGATGCTGTTCGTCCTGCTGGTGCTGATGCGCACCGAGACCGAGATCGACCGCCGTCGCCTCGAAGCTGCCGATCTCGCGCCCTAGCTCAGCGCGGCCACCGTCCGGGTGGCCAGTCGCGCGCGGTATGGACGACGCGCAGGATCACGATGTCGTCAGCAGCTCCGTCGTCGCGCGGCAGCAGGGTGTAAGCGATCACATAGGGTTGGCCGACGACGCTCTTCTCGTACGTCCCACTGATGCGCCCGGGACGACCGATCGGACGTTGCGCCAGCACCTGGATGGCTCGCTCGATATCGCCCCTGACCCGTCGCATGGCGCTCTCGCCCTGTTTGTCGAGATGGTCGAGGACGTCGCGCTCATACAGGGCCAGCCCGCGCGGCGACCACAGGACCCGCCTCACGCCGCCGTCCTACTTGCGGGCGACCTTGCGCCGGACGTTGCGCTTGGCGGCGCGCTCGATCGCCATGTCGACCTGGCGCATGGCCTTGTCGTGCGGGATGCCCTTGCCGGCGCGCACCTCCTCGAGGCCAGCCTGCAGATCCTCGATGAGGGCAATCTCGCGTTCGATCCATGCTTCCAGCGCCTCGTTGGCGATGAAGGACCGTGTGCGCCGCGTCGCCGCCGCCACGACGTCGAGCTTGCGCAGCGTCTCGGGCGCAAGACGCACATTGAGGATCGGCTTCGCTGCCATGGTTTGTAGGCTAGTGTATGACAGCCGCTTACACAACGCGGTGAAGGAGCGCATTTGCCGCCTTCTCTCCGCCCCATGCATCGGCTAAGCCACCGGCCATGAGCCATGCGGTCTTCATCTGGGCGGCCTATGCCGTGGTGGTGGTCGGCCTGGGCGGCCTGGTGGTCGCGACCGTCGCCGCGCGCCGGCGCGTCCGCCGCGAGCTCGCCGAACGCGGCCTGGATCGGCCGCGCGAACGGCGCGCGGGGATGACCGGATGACTCCCAAGCGCAGGCGCCTGTGGCTGATGGTGGGCTCGCTCGCCGTACTGGGTGCGGCGGCGGCGTTGGTGCTGACGGCGCTGAACGACAATCTCGTGTTCTTCTATTCGCCGACCCAGGTCGCCGAGAAGAGCATCGCGCCGGAGCGACGCTTCCGTCTCGGCGGCCTCGTCGAGATGGGAAGCGTGAAGAAGAACGGCCAGGAAGTGCGCTTCACTGTCACCGATACGCATAAGTCTGTCGCCGTGGTTTATCGCGGCCTGTTGCCCGACCTGTTCCGCGAAGGACAGGGCGTGGTGGCCGAAGGTTCGATGGGTCCGGATGGCATATTCGTGGCGCGCGAGGTCCTGGCCAAGCACGACGAGAACTACATGCCGCCCGAGGTCGCCAAGGCGATCAAGGAGTCCGGCCAGTGGAGGGACAAGAAGTGATACCGGAGCTGGGTCACTTCGCGCTGATCCTCGCCCTCGCCGTCGCGCTGGTGCAGGGCACGATCCCCCTCGTCGGCGCGTCACGCGGCGATGGTCGGTTGATGGCGTTGGGCGGGGTGGCGTCGCTCACCCAGGCGCTGCTGGTGATCATCGCCTTCGCCGCCCTCACGCAGGCCTATGTGACGTCCGACTTCTCGGTCGCCAATGTCGCCGCCAACTCCCATTCGGCCAAGCCGCTGGTCTACAAGATCAGCGGCGTGTGGGGCAACCATGAGGGCTCGATGCTGCTGTGGGCGCTGATCCTGGCGCTGTTCGGCGCGGGCGTCGCCCTGTTCGGCGTCAACCTGCCCGATTCGCTGCGCGCCCGCGTGCTCGCCGTCCAGGCGCTGATCGGCGTGGGCTTCCTCGCCTTCCTGCTCTTCACCTCCAACCCGTTCGAGCGCCTGTCGCCTGCGCCGGCCGACGGCAACGGCCTCAACCCGCTGCTGCAGGATCCCGGCTTGGCCTTCCATCCGCCGCTGCTCTATCTCGGCTATGTCGGCTTCTCGGTGACCTACGCCTTTGCCATCGCCGCCCTGCTGGAAGGCCGCGTCGATCCGGCGTGGGCGCGCTGGGTGCGGCCGTGGACGCTCGCCGCCTGGTGCTTCCTCACCCTCGGCATCGCGCTCGGCTCGTGGTGGGCCTACTACATCCTCGGCTGGGGCGGGTTCTGGTTCTGGGATCCCGTCGAGAATGCCTCGCTGATGCCCTGGCTCGCCGGCACCGCGCTGCTGCATTCGGCCATCGTCGTGGAGAAGCGCGATGCGCTGAAGAGCTGGACGGTATTGCTGGCCATCCTCGCCTTCTCGCTGTCACTGCTCGGCACCTTCCTGGTGCGGTCGGGCGTGCTGACCTCGGTCCATGCCTTCGCCCAGGACCCGGCGCGCGGGCTTTATATCCTGGGCTTCCTGCTCGCCGTCACCGGCGGCGGTCTTGGCCTCTATGCCTGGCGCGCGCCCAAGCTTGCAGCCGGCGGTCTCTTTCAGCCGATCAGCCGCGAGGGGGCGTTGATCCTGAACAACCTGCTGCTCTGCACGCTCGCCGCCACGGTGCTGCTGGGCACGCTCTATCCGCTGTTCCTCGACCTGCTCAGCGGCAACAAGGTCTCGGTCGGACCGCCCTTCTTCAACGCCACCTTCGTGCCGATCTGCGCCCCGTTGTTCGCCGCCCTCTGCGTCGGACCTTTCCTGGGTTGGAAGCGCGCCGAGCTGTGGCCGGCACTGCGCCAGCTGCGCATCGCCTTCCTGGTGTCCGTTGTCGCGGCCATCGTCGCCGCCACCGTCGTCGACGGCCGCTCGGCGCTGGCCGCCATCGCCTTCGGCTTCGGCGTCTGGCTGATCGTGGGCAGCTTGGTGGAGTTCGCGAGCCGCCTCAGGCTCGGCCGCGCCCCGTGGGCCGAGACCCTGCGCCGGCTCAAGGCGACACCGCGGGCCTCGTTCGGCATGACCATCTCGCACACCGCATTGGGCTTCGTCGTGCTGGGCGCGGTGGCGACCGGCGCCTGGCATTCCGAAGTCATCCAGACGCTGAAGCCCGGCGAGACGGCGCGCATCGCGGGCTACGACGTCGCCCTGCAGCGCGTCGACAATGTGCGCGGCCCCAATTACGTGGCCGAGCGTGCGACGCTCGACGTCACCGTCGCCGGCCGGCCCTTCACCACGCTGTACCCTGAACGCCGCCTGTTCACGGTCCAACGTCGCCAGGTCTCCGAGACCGCGATCCAGACCAACCTGCTGCGCGACCTCTACGCCACCCTGGGCGAGGGCAATCCCGATAGCGGCTGGGTGATCAGGCTCTATCTCAATCCTCTGGCGCCCTGGATCTGGCTGGGCGCGGCGCTGTGCGCCCTGGGCGGTTTCGTGTCGCTCTCCGACCGGCGCCTGCGCATCGGCGCTCCCTCGCGCCGGCCGGCGGTGCAGGCCGCCGAATGAGCATCATGATTCATTGCCGGGAGCGCGCCACTCCTGTGGCGCTCATGGGATGTGTGATCAACGGAAGAAGCGCCACGGGAGTGGCGCGCTCCCGGCAATGAGCCGGCGTCTCCTCTTCCTCTTGCCGCTCGCCACCTTGGCGCTGATGGCAGGCTTCTTCGCCTGGTCGCTGATGGCGGGCCGCGATCCCGCCGCCATCGGCTCGGTGATGGTGGGACGGCCGGCGCCCAAGCTCGACCTCCCCGCCCTGCGCGACGGCGAGCCGCCGCTCACCGATGCGCTGCTGCGTTCGGGCAAGCCCGCGATCGTCAACTTCTTCGCCAGCTGGTGCACGCCGTGCCTTGCCGAGCATCCGCTGTTCACGCGGCTGGCTGAGCGCGAGGGCGCGGTCATCATCGGCATCGCCTGGAAGAACAAGCCGCAGGAGGCGCGCGCCTGGCTTGCCAGGCTCGGCGATCCCTTCCGCTATGCCGGCCTCGATCTCGAGGGCCGCGCCGGCATCGACTGGGGCCTGAGCGGAGTGCCCGAAACCTACCTGATCGACGGCCGCGGCATCGTCCGCTTCCACTTCCGCGGGCCGATCACCGAGAAGGACGTGCGCGACACCATCATCCCCTTCCTGAAGGGGGCATCGTCGTGAGGCGCACCATCGCCCTCCTGCTTGCCCTCGTCCTCGCCGCGCCGGCGCTCGCCGTCGAGCCGACGGAGATGCTGAAGGATCCGGCGCTCGAAGCCCGCGCTCGCGAGATCGGCCAGGCATTGCGCTGCGTGGTCTGCCAGAACCAGTCGATCGACGACTCGGCCGCCGAGGTGGCGCGCGACATGCGCCGCACCGTGCGCGAGCGGCTGGTGGCGGGCGCCAGCAACGATCAGGTCTTCGACTACATGGTGGCGCGCTATGGCGACTATGTGCTGCTGAAGCCGCCCTTCAAGCTCGGCACCTTGGCGCTGTGGCTGGGCGCGCCGCTCGTGCTGCTGGTCGCCGCGAGCGCCATCATGCTGGCCGCGCTGCGCCGCCGCGCCCTGGCGCCCCTGCCGCCGCTCAGCGAGGAGGAGCGCGATCGGCTGCGCTCCCTGCTCGGACGCTGACGGTGCGTTAAGTGCTCGAGTTCCTGCTCGCTCTCCTGGCCACGGCGACGGTCGGTGCGCTGTTGATTCCGCTGTTGCGCGCCGAGACACCCTCGGCTGGTCGCCTGGAAGGCGAGCTCGCGATCTATCGCGATCAGCTCGCCGAGATCGAGCGCGATCGCGCGAGCGGGGCCCTCAGCGAGTCCGAAACGGCCGCCGCGCGACTTGAGATCGAGCGCCGCATCCTCGCCGCAGCCGACGTCGCGCGGCCCGCCATCACGACATCCTCGACGCTGCATCGCCTGCTGCCGCCGGCGCTGGCGCTCGCCATCCCGCTGCTGGCGCTCGGCCTTTATCTCAAGATCGGCCATCCCGGCTTGCCGGCCGCGCCGTTCGTCGCCGGCGCCAAGCCGCCGGCCGCGCAGCCCATGGACGTCGCGCGTCTGGTGGCGGAGGCGCGCGCCCTTGCCGCCCAGCAGCCCAACAATCCCGAGGCCCAGTCGGCGCTGGGCGAGGCGCTCACCCTCGAAGCCGACGGCACCGTGGCGCCAGCCGCCGTCGAAGCCTTCAACAAGGCGGTGGCGCTGCAGCCCAACGACGCGCGCTCGCTCTACTATCTCGGGCTGCACGATGCGCAGGCGGGCGATGGTGCAGCGGCGCTGAAGCGCTGGCAGGAGCTCGAGGCCAAAAGCCCGCCCGACGCGCCGTTCCTGCCCATGCTGCGGGCCGAGATGGCGCGGGTCGCGCGCGAGGCCGGCCTGCCTGCGCCGGCCGGCACTGCCATGCCGCAGCCGTCGCGTGAGCAGCAGGACGCCATGGCGGCGCTGACGCCCGAGCAGCGTCAGCAGGCGATTCGCGGCATGGTCGAGGGCCTGGCCGCGCGCCTGAAGGACAATCCGCAGGACCGCGCGGGCTGGCTGCGGCTCGCCAACGCCTGGAAGGTGCTGGGCGAGAACGCCAGCGCCGTCGACGCCTACGCCAAGGCCGATGCGCTGGCGCCGGTCGATGCCCGCATTCTGGCCGATTGGGCCGAGGCCCATGTCCGCGGACTGAAGCCCGGCGAGCCGCCGTCGCCGGCCGCCGTCGCCGTGCTCGAGCGCCTCGAGAAGGCCGAGCCGCGCAACGGGCTGGCGCTCTTCTATCTCGGCGCCGCCTCCTTCGCCGCCGGCGACAAGAAGGCGGCGGCCCAACGCTGGAAGACGCTGCTCGCACTGCTGCCGGCCGACGCGCCGATCCGCGACATGCTGGAGAGGCGGATCAAGGAGACCGAGTAGGGCTCCGCAACGATCGCTGTGACCTTGGGCGAAGCCGTTGAAATAGTGTGAGGATTGTCACTTTCGAGTCCCCGGCGGCTTGCTAACGTCGCGTTCGGAGAGCCGATGGGCGTCGCCGTCCACAAGGCTCGGGGGTGGCAATGGCAGAACTCGATCTCTCCGAGTTCCGGTCACATCGTCACGTAGCGTGGGCCAAGCGAGCGGTCCTGCTCGTCGACATCGTGGGGTCGGTTCGACTCATCGAGCAGGATGAGGTGGGAACGATCACCCACTGGCTGGCCTTCGTCGATCACGTGAAGCGGACCATCCTCGCGCGCCACCACGGCCGGTTCATCAAGAGCCTGGGCGACGGCATGCTGCTCGACTTCGACGACGTGCGCTCGGCCGTGTCCGCCGCGCTCGCCATCCAGCAGGAGCGTGTGCGCGCCAATGCCGGGCGCGTCTCGGATCGCCACATCATGCTGCGCGCCGGCGTGGAGGTGAGCGACGTCATTGTCGGCGACGACGACATCCTGGGTCACGGCGTCAATCTCGCGAATCGTCTGATGAACTTGGCCGGTCCCGGCGAGATCGTGGTGTCGCAGCATGTGCGCGACGGCATCACCGCCGACCTCGATGCCGACATCGAGGACCTGGGCGATTGCTACGTGCGCGGGCTGGCCGAGCCGATCCGTGCCTACCGCGTCGGCCCACCCGGTCCGCGCTCGATCGTGGCGCCGGCTGCGTCCTGGGATGAGCTCGCACCTTCGATCGCCGTCGTTCCGTTCACCTCGCGCAACGTCGCCGCCGACCAGGGCGTGGTGGGCGAGATCCTCGCCGAGGAGATCATCCGCCGCCTGTCTCAGTCGTCGGACCTCAAGCTGGTGTCGCGGCTCTCGACCACGGCGTTCAGCGGCCGCAATGCGCGCCTGCAGGACATCGGTGCGCATCTTGGCGCCGACTATGTGCTTTCGGGTGCCTATCGCACCGCCGACAAGCGGCTCACGCTCGACGTCGAGCTGGCCGAGACCAAGGCCGGCCGCGTGCTGTGGATCGGCAACCTCGAGGACTCGCTTTGCGACATTGTGAGCGGCGAGCAGGCACTTGTCGGCCAGCTGATCGCCTCGGTCGGCGCCGCGGTGACGGCGCGCGAGGTCCAGCGCTCGCGCTCCCAGCCGCTGCCCACGCTCAAGGCCTACACCCTGCTGATGGGTGCGGTCAGCCTGATGCATCGCCTGTCGCTTCCCGACTTCGAGGAAGCGCATCGGCTGCTGCAGGCGCTGGTCGACCGCGGCATGCGCCATCCCCTGCCGATCGCCTGGCTCGGCAACTGGCACGTGCTGCGCGTCCAGCAGGGCTGGTCGGACGATCCCCAGCGCGACACTTATCTTGCCTCGGAATGCACCAAGCGCGCGCTCGATCTCGATCCCGACAACTCGCAGGCGCTCGCCATCAACGGCTTCGTGCACGTCAATCTCCTGAAGCAGTTCGACGTCGCCGAGGAATCCTACGAGCACGCGCTGGCCGCCAATCCCAGCAATGCCTATGCCTGGCTGCTCAAGGGCACGCTGCATGCTTTCAAGAGCGAAGGGGCGCAGGCGGTCGAGCACACCGAACGGGCGCTGGCGCTGTCGCCGCTCGACCCGCACCGCTACTTCTACGATTCACTTGCCGCCACCGCCGCCGTCGCCGCCGGCAACTACCAGCGCGCGGTCGACCTGGCGCAGCGCTCGCTGCGCGCCAACCGCAAGCACACGTCGACCTTGCGCTCCATGACGGTGGCGCAGTGGCAGCTCGGCCAAGTCGACGCCGCACGCAAATCGGCGCAGCAGCTGCTGAAGCTGCAGCCCACCATGACGGTCAGCGGCTGGCTGAAGAGCTCGCCGGCCGCCGGCTACCAGATCGGCCGCACGGCGGCGGAGGTGTTGCGTAAAGCGGGCATTCCGGAGTGATGCGCTAACGCAAGATAGAGGGGAGAGCGACCATGGCGACGGAAGGATATCTCGGCGGGCTCGGTGGGCTCGGCGGCCTGGGAGGTCTTGGCGGTCTCGGAGGCCTGGGCGGGCTGGGAGGCCTCGGCGGCCTCGGAGGCCTGGGCGGGCTTGGCGGCCTGGGAGGTCTCGGCGGCTTGGGCGGCCTTGGTGGGCTTGCCCCGGTCAACTCGGCCGCGGCCGCGGCCGCCCTGATCACCACGCGCGATGGCATCGTCGGATCCTGGATGCCGCTGGCGCCGGGCGATACGCCGGCCAATCTGCCGACGGAAGACCCCGAAAACATGAAACGCTGGGAGGCCTGGTGTCGGGCGAGCGTCATCGACTTCGAGCTGATGTCATGCCTCGGCTTCAAGGCATTGGCCAGCGACCAGATGGCGATCCGCCACCTCACGCCGGGCACCGGCTCCACCGCCACCAGCGCGACCTACCAGCCGCTGGTCGTCCTCAGGCGACCCGGCGAAGACCAGTTTGCCAAGTACCTCGACTTCTTGAACAGCTACGCCGATCTGCGGCCCGATCGGGCGACCGAGATCATGACGCAGCTGAGCGGTGGCATGGCGTTCATGTGCTCGATCCCGTACCTGCATCCGGCGCGCACTCCGTACACGCTCGAGCTCCTGGCGGCGACGCAGCGCATGGCCAACTTCTGTCACATGCGGATGAAGCAGGCGCTGGCCAGCCGCCGGCCCATCGAATACTCGCCGCAGGTCCAGCCCATGATCCTGACGCCGTCGCATTCGACGTTCCCCAGCGGCCATGCGACCGAGGGCTTCATGGCGGCGGCGGTTCTGTGGCGGTTGCTGAAGACGGCGGCGCCGCCGTCCAGCACCGCGACGACGGGGACCAAGCCCTATGAGCTGATGACGTGGCTCGAACAGCTGATCCGCCTGGCCAACCGCATCGCCGTCAACAGGACGATCGCGGGGGTGCACTTCCCCGTCGACAGCGCAGCCGGCTGCGTGCTTGGCCTGACCCTTGGCTATTACTTCGTGGCGCGCTGCAAGACCACGTCGACGACGGGCGTGACCTACGATGCCTACAAGTTCGACGGCCCCAACTTCCCGCAGGGGACGGCGGCGATGGCGGATGGCGACTTCTACTGGACGCTCTACATCGATCCGGCGACCGGCAACATCCTCACCCAGCCATCGTACGTCACCAAGCTCAACACCACGGGGGCCCTGTCGGTCCAGATCAGCCCATTGCTGAACTGGCTGTGGGGGAAGGCGCTGGCGGAGTGGACCTGATCGTCGATCATCGGGTTCACCGAGGAGATTGCCATGGCCCAGCGCAAGACTTCAGGGCGCAAGAGCCCCGCGCGCAAGACCGCGCCGCGCAGACACAAGCCTGCGAAAAAGCCCAAGCCTCGCAAGCTCGTCATTCCTGATGGCGCGCCGGATCCGCGGGATCCCAGGGTCAATCCCTACGTCGCCTGGGCCTGCGGGCCGGGCAAGGCGCTCTACTTTCCGTCGGGCCTGCAGGATGGTCCCGACAAGCGGCTTACCCTGCTGATGCAGGTCAAGGGCAGCGCTCTGGATTTCGCCAAGGGCGACACGGTGCTCAAGAAGCGCGACCCTCTGCGCAAGGATTGGGAAGACACCACCTTCATCGCGCCCTTCGCCGGTGTGACGGCGGAGGACGAGGATGCCGGCAGCGACTGGCTGCTGGCCCTCGCCCCTCCCACGGTCATGACTCGGATGGTGTCCGGTGACGAAGTGCTGAGCGTGGTCCTCGGCCGCCCGCTCAACACCGCATCGCTGCCGCTTGTCATTCCCGGCATGCCGGCGGGCGGGCTGGCGGGCCTGGCGCCGCAAGTTGCCGCGCTGCCGCCGCCGAGCGGCACCCAGGCTCGCGTGTTCGTGGGCGTGATCGACGACGGCATTGCCTTCGCCAACGAGCGGTTCCGCGTGAAGTCCAGCAGCGGTCAGCACCTCAGCCGCGTGCAGGGCTGGTGGGCGATGGCGACGGGTGGCGGAGGCAAGAGCCTGATTCAGCCGGCGATTGACACCCTGTTCGCCGCCTGCACCAACGGCAACGGCGTGCTCGAGGAGGATGACGTCTACCGCAGGGCCGGCCTCATCGACTTCTGCAACGACGAGTACCACAAGGCCGCGGCGTGGCGGATATCGCACGGGACGCACGTCATGGACGCCGCCTGCGGCTATGCGGTCGCCGACAACCGCGTCGACCGCCCCGTCGCCTGCGTGCAGCTGCCGATCGAGGTGACGGCCGATGTCGACAACGGGCAGCTCTCGCCGTTCCTGCTGCCGGCCGTGGCCTTCATCGTGCTGCAGATGCTGCTCTACTGCCTGACCAAGGGCCACGGCCCGCTGCCGGTCGTGATCAACTTCAGCTACGGCCGTCTCGAGGGCCCGCACGACGGCTCGGGCGACGTGGAAGCGCTGATCCAGGACATGGTCTACAAGGCTGGATTTCTCGGCATCACGCTGCGCTTCGTGCTGCCCTCCGGCAACAGCTTCCTCTCGCGCACACACGCGCAGATGACCTTCGACGCCGACCATCCTACGCATGCATTCGACTGGCAGGTGTTGCCCAATGACCAGACGGAGAGCTTTGTCGAGGTTTGGACGCCGCCATATGTCGGATCGAATAGCCGGCTGCAGCTCACCGTGACCGATCCGTTGGGCGACAGCTTCACCATCGACGAGAACGACACCGCCGTGCCGCTCGGCAACAGCTACCCCGGCTGGCTGGTGCATCGAAACTACAACACGAAGAGCGCGTTCTACATCTTCCTGCCGCCGACCGAGACACTCACGACGGCCAGCATCTGTCCGTGTGGCTACTACCGCATTTCGCTCACGCATACCGGCGGGCTTGCCGCCACCGATTACATCGACGCCTGGGTGGCGCGGGACGATAGCGTTCCCGGCTATCCGCAGTTCGGCCGCCAGTCGTACCTCGGCGATCGCACCTACCGCATCCATAGTCCCTACAGCGGCCGTCGCCTGCAGGTCGACAACGACAGCCTGGTCCAGCGACAGTGCAGCCTCAACGCCATCGCCTGCGGCGCCGATCCGATCGTGATTGGCGGCATCCTGCGCAAGGAAATGGTGATGGCCGAGTATTCTTCGGCGGGCGCGCGCCAGCCGCGGCCGAGGCCGCCGCGCTGGCCTGATGCCTCGGCGCCAAGCGAGGATTCGCTCGTGCTTGAGGGCCGATTGGCGGCGGGCTCACACAGCGGCGCGCGGGTGCCCATTGGCGGGACCAGCGTTGCAGCACCGCAGGTCGCACGCATGGTCGCGGACGATCTGGCGGCCGGTGGCTTGGGCGACAACGCCTACGTGCAGAGCCTGGCCGAGCAGGCACCCTCGGAGCCACCGCCCCCGCCGGCAGTGGCGAAGCCGCCGGACGAGCGTAGCGGTGCGGGCCGCATCTGGGGCACGCCGCTGCAGAAGGTGAAGCGGTACGAGTATTGAGCCTGATTACCTGCGAGGAAATCGCTCGTTTTCCTGATTCGCGCTTCTCTTCAGGCGTACAGCCACTGCAGGAGGCCATCCATGTCCGCCCTTGAATCTGTCGTCGAGAACTACGTCGCCAGCTGGAACGAGACCGATCCCGCCAAGCGCAAGTCCGCGTTGGCCGCGTCGTGCGCCGGCAATGCGAGCTACCGCGATCCCGTCATGGTGAGCGACGGCCATGCCGGGCTCGACGCCATGCTGGCCGGCGTGCAGGCCAAGTTCCCGGGCTTCGTGCTGAAGCGAATCTCGAAGATCGACAGCCACAACAACGCCGTGCGCTTCGCCTGGTCGCTCGGTCCGGCAGCGGGGCCATCGGTGGTCGAAGGCGTCGACTTCGCGACGCTCTCCGACGACGGCAAGCTCGCCTCGATCATCGGCTTCATCGACAAGATGCCAAGCTAGAAGATCGTCTGAGAGTTCATCGGACTCTGTTGGCCATGAGAGAGAGCGGCGGCACGGACCAGGTGCCGCCGCTTTCGTTTGGGCGTGATTTCGTCGTGTGTCGCAGCTGATGCAAAGGTGACAAATATCACTGATATTCCTGCACAATCAGCGCATCTGCTCGGGGAGGCTTCATCGACAAGGCGCCAGCGCGCGTCCAGAATGGAATAATCATGTTCCGATCAGCCCGCGTATTTCTGGCCGTCACGACCCTTGTGCTTGCGGTGCCTATCGCTCATGCCCAGGCAGCGCTGGAACGCGCGCAGTTCGAGCAGGCGATGATGGCGGCGCGGGATTATGCCGACGACCGTTCGCTGATCTTCTACTGCATGCGCGGCGCGAGCGAGACGGTGCCGTTTCTTTACGCCGGCCTGCAGGCTGACATCGAACAGGCTGTGCAGAAGATGAAGAAGGCCGGGGCCAGCGCGCGCCAGAGCGCGGAGATGGTCCAAGCGGTGCTGAGCACGGTGCGTTTCTACCCGGCGACCGCCAAGGACGCCTCCCTCGATCGGCGCTGCATCTCTAAGGACGTGGAGCACAGCCTGGCGGAAATGCGCGGCGTGAGCGTGCCGCTGTTCCTGCGGCCGCCGTTCGACAAGATCGGCAAGTAAGGCGCGGCGTCTGCGGTCTCGACAGGTCAGCTTTGCATGGCAAGCGCGTGAAGCCGCCTTGGATGACGACTCACGCTCATGCTAGGAAGCGTTGGAGACACAAAAGGCCTTTTGGCCCGACCACGCCTGTCGTGGCCGGGCCATTTTTTTGCCGAAGGTGACCGTCGGGGCTACTGGCGCGGATTCGCCGGCGCAGGTGTCGTGGCGGGCGGTGTCGTCGGCGTGGCCGGCGCCGGAGCCGGGTTCGGGATGGTCCGTTCCTGTGCCGGCAACTGGGCTTGCTCCGTGCGCTCATCGGGCGAGCCCGCGAAGAACATCAGGCCGGCGGCCAGCGCGATCGCGACCAGGATGCCCACGACCAGGGTCACGCCCCTGCCGCTATTGTCCTCGTAGTAGCGCTCGTAGTTGCGACGGTCGCGTTCGGGGTTGGGGGGATTGGGGATGTAGTCGCTCATCTCGTCACTCCTTTCTGGTCCGGAAGCGCCTGCAGATGAACGCCTCGCCAGGGCGAAGTGTTCCAAGCCGAATAATCTGTCCTTTTCAGCGACTTACGCCTTGAGCCCCCGCAGGCACGACACCGCCACCGGGCGCGCCATGCCTTTCAGCTGGCGCTCGCCCAGCTCCTCGACCTCGGCCACGGTCTCCGCCGCTGCGGCGAGGCGCCCGCTCACCAGGACCTCGCCGTCGGCCGCTTCGCTGCACAGACGCGCCGCCAGATTGATGACGGAGCCGATCGCCGTGTAGTCGAAGCGGTCCTCGAAGCCGATACGGCCCAGCGTGGCGTAGCCCTGGGCCATGCCGATACCGAAGCCCAGGCGGTGGCCGCGCTTGCGCCAGGCGATGCCAAGGTCGGCCACCGCGTCGCGCATGGCGATGGCAAGCCGCGTGGCGCGCTCCGGCGCGTCGGGGCAGGGCAGAGGATCGTTGAAGAACACCATCATGCCGTCGCCGGTGAAGCGGTCGAGCGTGCCCTCGTGCTCGCGGATCAGCGGCCCCAGCGCGCCGTGGTACTCGGCCAGCAGCTGCATGATGTCTTCGGGCTCGGAGCTCTCCGAGAACGCCGTGAAGCCGCGCAGGTCGCAGAACATGGCGACGATCTCGCGGCGATGGTTGCCCAGGATCGATTCGTCGCCCGCCGAGACGATGGCCTGGGCAAGCTGTGGCGCCAGGAAACGGCGCAGGCGGCCGACTCGCTCCAGCTCGCCGACCTGCGCCTGCACCTTGGCCTCCAGCCCCTTGTTCAGCTCCTGGATCTCGTCGTGCAGCGCCTTGATGCGCAGCATGGCGCGCACGCGCGCCACCAGCGCGCCGTGGTCGATCGGCTTGGTGAGATAGTCGTCGCCGCCGGCGTCGAGGCCGGCCACGACATCCTTGGGCGTGGCCTTGGCCGTCACCAGGATCACCGGAATGAAGGGCAGCGTCGTGTCGGCCTTGAGCCGGCGCACGACCTCCAGCCCGTCGATCTTGGGCATCATGATGTCGAGCAGCACGAGGTCGGGCAGCTCCTCGCGCACCTTGGCCAGCGCCTGCTCGCCGTCCATGGCTACGACCACCTCATAGCCCAGCGACTGGAGCCGCATGCGCAGAATCTCGACATTGTCGGCGACATCGTCGACGACCAGGATGCGCGCGGGGTTACGCATTGCTGGCGGCGGGCCTCTTTATTGGAGCGCGGACCTCCAGGTCCGCATCATGATCATGAGCGGACCTGGAGGTCCGCGCTCCATCATGAGCGCCAGCGTGACTCATCCAATCACCTCGCGCACCTTGGCCAGCATCTGGCGCGGCGAGTAGGGCTTGGCGATGTAGCCGTCACAGCCCGCGGCGCGCGCCTTCTCCTCGTCGCCGGAGAGCGCATAGGAAGTCACGGCAATGATCGGGATGGCCTTGAGCGCCGGATCGGCCTTGATGCGCCGCGTCGCCTCGTAGCCGTCCATCACCGGCATCTGGATGTCCATCAGGATCAGGTCGGGCTTGTGCTCGGCGGCCTTGGCCACGCCCTCCGCGCCGTCGTGCGCCTCGACCATGTCGTAACCCGACATGCCGAGAAGGTCGCGCAGGATCTGGCGGTTGTCCTCGGTGTCCTCGACGACCAGGATTTTCTTGCTCATTGCGCGGCTTCCTTGATGGGCGAGGCGTTGACCGGGACGACGACCTTGAAGATCGAGCCCTTGCCCACCTCGGATTCGACGGTGATGCGGCCGCCATGCAGCTCGACAATGCGGCGCGAGATCGACAGCCCCAGCCCCGTGCCGCCCTTCTTGCGCGTGCTGGTGTTGTCGACCTGCTGGAACTCCTCGAAGATCTTGGCCTGATCCTCGGGCGCGATGCCGAAGCCGGTGTCGACCACCGACAGCTCGAAGCGCCCGTCGACCTGGGCCGCGCGCACCTCGACCGAACCCTGGTCGGTGAACTTGATGGCATTGCCCACCAGGTTCAGCAGCACCTGGGTGAGCCGCCGTGCATCGCCGGTGCCGGTGGGCAGGCCGGCCGGTACGTCGGAGCCAAGCCGCAGGTTCTTGGCACGGGCCAGCGACTCGGTGGCCGACAGCACCGTGCCCACCATGTCGGCGACGGAATATTCCTCCATCGCCAGCACCAGCTGGCCCGCCTCGATCTTGGAGAGGTCGAGCACGTCGTTGATCAGGCCCAGCAGATGCCGCCCATTGGCCTGCACGCGCTCCAGCACGCCCTGTGCCTTCTCGGGCACGTCGCCGTAGAGGCCGTCGGCCATCATCTCGGTGTATCCGATGATGGCGTTGAGTGGCGTGCGCAGCTCGTGGCTCATATTGGCCAGGAACTGCGACTTGTGCTGGCTGGCGACCTCGAGCTGGTGGCTCTTGTCGCGGATCTCGTTGATCAGGCGGACGTTCTCGATGGCGATCACGGCCTGATCGGCGAACACCGTCATCGCCTCGACCTGCTTCGTTGAGAAGGCCTCGACCCGGGTACGCGCCAGGCACATGACGCCAAACAGCCTGCCGTCGCGCAGCATCGGCACACCCAGCATCGACCGCACCTGGCCGATTTCCGCCATGTCGCGCGGCCCGTACGCCGGATCGTTGAGCGCGTCGAGCTCCGACACCGGCGCGCCGCGCAGGGCGACGCGACCGACCAGGGTATCCTCGCCGGGATAGTGTGGCGTCTCCCGCTCGTGCTCCTGGTAGCGCGGATCGAGTGCATGGCCCGCCTTCCAGTGGAAGGCGCCGTCGTCCTCGAGCTGGAACACGCCGCCCATCTCGGCCTTGCACAGGCGGGCGGCGGTTTCGATCACGGTCTGCAACACCGGCCCGAGGTCGAAGGTCGAGCGGCTCATCACCTTCAGCACCTCGCTGGTCGCGGTCTGGTACTCCAGCGCCTCGCGAAGCTCGGTGAAGAGGTGCACATTCTGGATAGCGATGACAGCCTGTGCGGCAAAGGTCTCGAGAAGCTCGATCTGGCGCGAGGTGAAGGCGCCGGGATTTCGCCGGCGCAGGCAAATGCAGCCGATGGCACGGCCTTCCTGCAGCATCGGGGCATTGAGCTGGGCGCGGAACCCGTGCTGCACGGCATAGTCCTTGGTCAGCGCATATTCCTGCGGGTCCAGTTCCTCGGTGTCGACGACATGCGTAACCCGCGCCTCGATGATCGATTGGGCGCGAAGCAGCCGCTTGTCGAGCGGATCGCGATGCCCCAACGGATGGGCCGACAACGGCCCTTCGTGTGCGCTCGACACGATCTCGTCGCCGTCGCGCAGAAAGACGTGGGCATCCTCGGCGCCGCAGAAGCGCACGGCGGCCCTCGCCACCGCGGCCATCACCGGCGCCACGTCAGTCGGCGAGCTCGAGATCACTTGCAGGATCTCGGCGGTGGCGGTCTGTTGCTCCAGCGATTCGGTGAGCTCGCGGGTGCGGTCCTCGACCCGCTGCTCCAGGGTCGCATAGGATTCCTCCAGCGCCGCCGCCGAGCGGTTGAACTGGTTGGCGAGCGCTTCCAGCTCGTCGCCGGTCTTGATCGACAGGCGATGGTCGAGCTCGCCGCTGCCCATGCGCTCGGCGCCCGCCTGCATGGCGCGGATCGGCACCACCATGCGCCGCGCCAGCAAGGCGCCGGCGAGGCCCGCGATCAGCAGGCCCAGCACGAACAGCGCCAGCGCGCGCAGGCCCGCGTTGATGACCGGCTGCTGTGCCTCCAGCGTCGGCACCTCGACGAAGACGAACCAGTCGAGCGCCGGCACGCGGGCATGGGCCGAGAGCACCGAGACGCCGGCCAGGTTCTTGGCGTCGACCGTGGCGCTGTCAGTGTTGGGATGGTCGAGCGCCTGGGCCACCTGCGCCAGGCGCTTCATGTCGGTGCCGCGCAGCACCAGCGAGATGTCGGGATGGGCCACCAGCCGGCCCTGCGGGCCGACGACATAAGCATAACCGTCCTTGCCGACCTTGATCTGCGAGATCACGTCCAGCATCAGCTTGAGGTTGATCTCCGCCACCGTGACGCCGCCGCGCGCCCCATGCGCCACGGCCATGGTCATGTAGGGCTCGGACTCCTTGCGGAAGTAGACGGGTCCGAACCACACCTTGTGGGCCATCGCCTCGACGAAGGCGGGCTCGGTCGAACGGTCGACATTGCCTCCCACGACGTCCATGGAAAGCCGCGAGACTTTCAGCTGCTCGCGACCGCGGCTGTCGAGCTGGGTCAGCTCGGTGATCGCCGGCACCTGGCGCAGCAGGCGGACATAGTCGAAGCGGCGTTGTTCGACCGGCAGCGCCGCCCACTGGGCCTGCGCCACCCAGCCGACCTGGCGCTCGATCTCGCGCACGAAGGATTCGATCTTCTGGGCAGCCGCCTCGGCCTTTTCCTGCTGCACCTCGATCGTGGCGCGCCGGTTCTCCTGGTAGACGAACCACAGGTCGAGCGCGACGTTGACCATCAGCACGCCGGCGACCAGGCCGACGAACAGCACGACGTATTTGAGGAAGAGGCCGCGCTTCAATCGATCACCTCGTCGGCGCGCGTCAGCAGCGACTCGGGGATCGGATGCCCCAGCGCCCGAGCCGTCTTGAGGTTGATCACGAGTTCGAGCTTGATCGGTTGCTCCACGGGCAGGTCGCCCGGCTTGGCGCCACAAAAGGTCTTGTCAATCATACCAGTCGCCCGAAAATACAGATCCGGGTAGCTCGGTCCGTAGCTCATAAGGCCGCCGATTTCCACGAATTCCCGCGCCGGATAGGCGGTCGGCAGTCGCGCCTGGGCGGCTTGGCGGACGATCAGGGCGGCATGGGCCTGGGTCAAGACATCGATGCCGATCGACAGGGCACCGACCTTCGTTCGCGCCATCTGGCTGAAGGCGTCGGTGAGGTTCTCGACAGTACGCACGTCGAGCAGGTCGGCCGAGATGCCGAGGCTCCTGGCGGCGGCTTCGGTCGCCTGCCACTGCGGCGGCGACACCGGATTGCCCATGTTCTGCATGAAGCCGACGCGGATGATCGAGGGGAAGGCTTCCTTCAGGAGTTCGACCCGCTTGCCGGCAAGCTCAGTCACGTATGCGCTGAAGCCCGTAACGTTGCCGCCCGGCCGGGCCAGGCTTGCCACGACCCCCACCCCCAGCGGCTCACCGATGGCGGCCATGACGATGGGCACCGTGGACGTCGCTGCCTTCGCCGCCCGCGCCGCCGGGGTGCCGCGGGTAACGACCAGGTCGACGCCGGAGCGCACCAGTTCCTCGGCTAACCCCGGGAAGCGGTCGGCTACTCCGTCGGCGGAGCGGTATTCAATGACCAGGTTCTGGCCCTCGACATAGCCGCGTTCGCGCAGGCCGCGCCGCAAAGCATCAAAGTTGGCGGCATTGCGGTCCGCCGGTATCGTTTCCAGGATGCCGATGCGGTACACGCGGCGGTCCTGTGCGCGGGCTGGCGGTGAGGTCAGCGGTGATAGGGCGGCACCGCCCAAGGCAACCACCACCATCCGCCGCTTCATGCGACGGCCCCACGCACGGTGTGCGGTTGAGTCCTGGTTGTGCCCCCCGGCATCAGTGCCAGCCTAGAGCGGAATCCCCCGAGATGGAACCGCGCGCAGTTCCATCTCGGCGGATTGCGCTTCAGCCAGATGTTGCGTCACAGGTCGCGGCCGGCTAGCTGGCTCACATGAACCGTCGTTCCCTCCTCCAGTCCATCGGCGGTCTTGCCCTCACCGCGCCCTCGATCGTTCGGGCCCAGGCGGTCCGTCGCATCGGCTATCTCAGCCTGGGCTCGGCCGCAGCGGAGGCGACGCGGTTCGATGCCTTCCGGTCTGGCCTTGCCGCGCTGGGCTATGTCGACGGCAAGAACCTCGCCATCGAAACGCGCTGGCTCGATGGCGCGCCCTACGATCGCCTGGCCGAGCTTGCCCAGCAGCTGGTCGCGCTCAAGGTCGAGGTCATCGTCACCTATGCCACGCCGGGCGTGACGGCGGCGAAGAAGGCGACCAGCACGATCCCGATCGTCTTCGCCACGGTGGGCGATGCCGTCGCGGTCGGCCTGGTGGCGAGCCTCGCCCGACCCGGTGGCAACGTCACCGGCACCTCCTATTTCCTGCCCCAGCTTGCGGCCAAGCGGCTCGAGCTTCTCAAGGAGGCGATACCGGCGCTCGCGCAGTCGGGCGTGCTGTTCAATCCGGCGAACCGCTCGGCTGTGCAGGTGCTGGCTGCGGTTCGCGAGACCGCACAGTCGCTCAAGGTGGACGTCTCGGACTTTCCCGTGCGTGATGCTGCTGAGCTAGAGCAAGGCATTGCGGCCATGACCGCCAAGGCCGTGACAGCCCTCGTGGTGCCGGAGGATCCAATGCTGATCTACGCATCGCCCACCATCGCCAAGCTCGCGCTCGCGCATCGGTTGGCGTCCTGCGGCGTCGCCGAGCTGGCACAGGCCGGTGGGCTGATGGCCTACGGCATCGACTTCGTCGCGACCTGGAGGCATGCCGCCACGTACGTCGACAAGATCCTGAAAGGCGCCAATCCCGGCGACATTCCGGTCGAGCAGGCAACGCAGTTCCGGCTGGAGCTCAACCAGCAGGCCGCGCGGGCATTGGGTGTTTCCTTTCCGGCGACGCTGGTCGCTCGTGCCGACAATGTCGTGGACTAAGTTGCGCCTCTCGGCGAATTCGATACCTTGAATTCGGGGTGGGGGCGTATTGCATCCAATGAAGGTTTCGAGCGCGGCGGGCCGCTGGGCCATACTGGCGATCGTGTCGAGCGCTGTGTTTCTCATCGTCATCGACATGACGGTGCTGCACACCGCTCTTCCGACCTTGACCCGCGATCTCGGCGCCAGCACCTCCGAGAAACTCTGGATCATCAACGCCTATTCGCTGGTCGTTGCGGGACTTCTGCCCGGCTGCGGCACGTTGGGCGACAAGGTCGGGCACAAGCGCATGCTCGTCGCCGGCCTCTGCATCTTCGGCGTGGCCTCGCTGGTGGCGGCCTACTCCTCCTCGCCCGTCATGCTGATCGGCGGTCGCGCGCTCCTCGCAGTCGGCGCCGCCACGATGATGCCGGCCACGCTGTCGATCATCAGGCTGACCTTCACCGACGAAAAGGAATGCGCCCTGGCGATCGGCGTGTGGAGCGCAATAGCCTCCGGCGGCTCGGCCGTCGGGCCGCTGATCGGCGGTGTGCTGCTCGAATATTTCTGGTGGGGCTCGGTCTTCCTGATCAACGTTCCGGTGGTCGTGGTGGCGCTGGTCGCCGCCCTTGCCCTGATACGGTCCGACGAGGGTAGAAGCGAGACCCCGTGGGATTTCTTCGGGTCGATCCTGATCCTGATCGGGCTTGTCAGCCTCGCCTATGCGATCGAGGCGATCGCTCAGGCCGGTTCCCTTCCTGCCATCGCAGTGTCGACCATCGCCGGTGCCGGCGCGCTCGCCTTCTTCGCGTGGCGGCAACGGCGCCGCGCCGTACCCCTGATCGATTTCAGCCTGTTCCGCGATCGTGGCTTCACCATCGCTGTCCTGACGGCACTCGCCGCGGCCTTCTGCATCATCGGCATAGCGCTCGTCCTGAGCCAACGCCTGCAGCTCGTGCTCGACTTCTCGCCGCTGCAGGCCGCGCTGTTCATGCTGCCGAGCTCCTTGATGGCCTTCGTCGGGGGCCCGCTCGCGGGCTGGCTGATGCCGCGTTACGGCACCGACCGCGTGCTCACCATTTTTCTTGTCATCGGCGGCTGCGGATTATCCGGCCTGTTTCTCTTTGCCCATGCCGGCGCTGTGCCACAGCTCGTCAGCCTGGCCGCGTTCGGCCTGGGCGTCGGCGCCGCGATCGCGGGCTCGTCGCACTCCATCATGAGCCATGCTTCGGCCGACCGCGCCGGCATGGCTGCCTCGATCGAGGAAGTCTCCATCGAGCTCGGCGGAGCGATCGGCGTCACCGTGCTGGGCAGCATTCTTGCCGGCGTGTACTCGCTCACCCTCGTGTTGCCCGAGAAGACCAACTATCCGCCGGCGGTGCGCGAAGGGATCGATCAGGCGCTGGTGGTGGCGAAAACCTTGCCGGCCGACGTCGCGCGCCCGTTCGTCCTGTCGGTGCATCAGGCGTTCGACACGGCCTACTTCGCCGCGCTCGCTCTCGGCGCTGCGCTCTTGTTCGTGCTGGCCATCGTGGGCTGGCTCGCGCGCGCGGCCAAGCCGATGACCTGATCGGCATCTATCTAAAGGGTCAAAACCCATAAAAAGGTGGCGCTCCAAGTCTGCATCCAGCCTGATACCAGACATCGCTGACGTTAAGCCGTTCGTCAGACAGTGACCCAAGCCGGACATGGCGGCCTATTTCGTTGCCATGCAAAAACAGCCGTTAATGTGCTAGTGAGTGACTCTCGGTGGGGGAAGGAAGCCCAATTAAGAGGCGCGAGTTAATCATACGAGCAGGCGGCGCGGCGCTCGGTAGCTCGGCGGTGGCACAGCCGTTTGGGGTGACTGCCCAGCCCGGCGGGAAGATCCGGCGAATCGGCCAGGTATTTGCCGGAGCGCCTTCCTCCCCGGCCCCCGCCGCGGTCGAACACCGATTGCGAGACTTAGGTTACGTCGACGGCCGGAACATCGAGCTGCGGACTCGATATACAAAGCCGGAGCCGGGTCAAATGCGGGAAGTAATCTTGGAATTGCTGGGCGGCATCGACCTGCTCGTCGTCTGGGGGACGATCGGCGCCGTCGCGGCAAAATCGGCGATGGCAAAAATCCCGATCGTCTTCCTGTCAGTCGGAGCTCCGGTTGAGATTGGCCTTGTCGAGACGCTAGCGCGTCCCGGTGGCAACATGACCGGGATCACTTTTGAAGCCGCATCGGAAACCTATGCTAAGCGGCTACAGATGCTGAAAGACCTCGTGCGGAACCTTTCCTGCGTCGCGGTGCTCGGAGCAAAAGATGACCCGAACGTCCGCTTTGCCAAGGCATCGCTCGATTCGTCAGCGCCGAAGCTCGGTATTGCGGTGGTGTCGAGTGAGGTCGCCTCACCCGACGAATTCGGCAGAGCCTTCGAGGACATGCGGCGGCTCCAGTCGCAAGCGCTGATTGTCGTCGCCGGAGCGTTCACGCTCTTCCATCGCAAGGCAATTGTCGACTTGGCATTGTCCAATGGCTTGCCGTCCTGCCATGGGTTCGCCGAAGCTGTCGCAGCCGGTGGCCTGATCAGCCTTGGGCCGGATATGATCGAACTGGCCTATCAGGGCGCGCGCTTGGCGGCCAAAGTCATCGACGGCGCTCATCCTGCGGACCTGCCAGTAGAGCAACCGACCCGCTATACCGTCAGCGTCAACCTCGAGACCGCCAAGGCGCTCGGCCTCGCCATCCCACCGACGATCCTCGCCCGCGCTGACGAGGTGATCGAATAGCGCCCCCCACCTCTGTTTATGGCCCATCTCTGACAATCCGCGCGACGTTGCGCATGCCTGGACTAGCACCGAAAGCAGACGCGGGCCGCACACGACTTTATAGGTTTTGACCCTTAGTCGATCACCTCGTCGGCGCTGGCCACGAACAGCGGCGGTAGCGTCAGGCCCAGCGCCGCCGCGGTCTTGCGGTTGATCACCAGCTCGAACTTGGTGGCCTGCTGCACCGGCAAGTCGGACGGCTTGGCGCCCTTCAAGATGCGCTCGACCTGGCTTGCGACAGCGCGGTTGATCTCGGCCTGATCGGCGCCGTAGGAGAAGAGCCCGCCCACTTCGGCGAACTCGCGGCGAAACGAGAAGGCCGGCAGCCGTGCCTCTAAGGCTCTCGCCGCCATTGCCGTCATGCCGAGGCTTGGCTGGACGAGGACTCCGTCGACACGCCGGCTTGCCAGGGTGGTGAAGGCCTCGACCGGCTGGTCCTCCGGCTTCAGGAACACAGGCACGAGCTCGATCTTCTCGGCGCGGCTCGTCGCCTCGACGTCGCGCAGCAGCGGCACATGGAAAGGATCCGCCGCATTGAGCAGCAGGCCCACCGTCCTGGTCTGTGGCCGCATCTCGCGGAACAGCTGCAGGCCCTTGGCCGCCACGGTCGAGCTGGGGCTGAAGGCGCCGGTCAGGTTGCCTTCCGGCCGAGCCATGTTGGTCACCAGACCGGTGACGGGCGCGCCGCCGTTGAACACGATCGGGATCGTCGAGGTCGTCTTTACCGCCGCAGCGGTCGCCGGTGACAGCACGGCAACGATCACGCTGACCTTCAGGGCCACCAGCTCCCTGGCTGCCGCCTCGAGGCGCTCGGTGCTGTCGCCGGCGCGGAATTCGTAGGCGACGCTCTTGCCCTCGATCAGGCCAAGGCCGGCCATGGCCTTGCGGAACAGTCTCCAGGTCGGCTCCGGATCGCCCGCCACCAGGAAGCCGACGCGCGGCGGTGGCGCCTGTGCCCTGGCAGGCGCTGCGGTCAGGGATGCCGCGGCCAGGAAGAGGCGTCGCCTCACTCGATCACCTCGTCCGCGCGCGTGAGGATGAGGGGCGGCAGGTCGAGCCCCAGCGCGCGCGCCGTCTTGAGGTTTATGACCAGCTCGTAGGTCGCCGGCCGCAGCACCGGCAGGTCCGCGGGTTTCGCACCCTTCAGGATGCGGCCCGCGTAGGTGCCCAGCAGCCGGTACATATCGGCCCAGCGCGTGCCATAGCTGGCGAGCCCGCCGTCGGTCGCGAACTCGCGCGCCGGAAATATGCCGGGCAGGCGTCGCTCTTGGGCAAGCCTCAGGATGCGGCTACGAATGTTGATCAGGAAGGCGTCCGCGCCGACCGCAAGCGCATCGACCGTGGGCAGCGACTTGAACGCTTGCTCGACCTCGGAACTGCTGGCGGCGGCGAGCAGGACGAGATCGAGACCGAGCGTGCCGGCCACGTCCTTGGTGCGCGGCAGCAGCTCGGCGTAGCCCGGGTTCTCGGGGTTCATCAGCACCGCAACCTTGCGGGCCTTGGGCAGCATGTCGTGCAGCAAGTCGAGCCGCTTGGCATCGAGCTCGTTGGCCCACAGGGTCATGCCCGTCAGGTTGCCTTCCGGCCGATTGAGGTTCTTGACCAGGCCGATGGCAACGGGGTCGGCGCCGGCGCCGAACACCACGGGGATGGTCGACGTCGCCGCCTTGAACGCGACGGCGACGGGATTGCCGCCGACGGCGACGATCAGGTCGGGTCTGGTCGCCACGACCTCGGGCGCAAGCTTCGCCAAGTCGGCATAACGACCGTCGGCCCACTGCACCTCCAGCGTGACGTTCTGGCCCTCGACATAGCCGGTCGACTTCAAGCCATCGCGAAAGGCCTCCAGCAGATGAGCATCCGTGGCTTGCGAGCGACCGCTGAAATAGGCGATGCGCGGAACGGCTTGCGCCCGGACGACTGTCGGCAGGCAGGATGCCGCGGCGAGGAACGAGCGACGTCTCATTCGATGGTCTCGTCGACAATGGCGCGCAGCGATGCGCCGATCTCGAGCCCGATGGCTTTGGCCGTCCTGAGATTGAGGGCGAGAACGAGCTTCGACGCCTGCTCGACTGGCAGGTCGGCGGGCTTTGCCCCCTTGAGGATGCGGCCGACATTGAAGCCGGCGCGCTGCCACAGGGCTTCGGCGTCCGGCCCATAGCTCATCAGGCCGCCCTCGTTCACCGGCGCGATATTGTCGAACATGGTCGGCACGGCACGGCCGTTGGCAAGGGCAATGATACTGGCGCGGCGGGCGAAGTACGTGGCATCCGTGCCGACCAGCAGCGCGCTGTCGGGTTTCAGGGCCGCGAAGGCGGCGTCGATCTCCGCATCGCTGACGGCTTTCAAGATCTGCGCTTGGACGCCCAAGGCCCGCGCCGCGATTTCGTGGGCGGCAATGACCGCCGCGGCGCTGGGGTGGTCGGAATGGATCAGCAGAGCGAGAGTGGTGGCCTTGGGTGCCGCCTGCCGCAGCAGCTCCAGCCGCTTCGGCACCAGCTCGACCGCCAGGGTGACAATGCCGGTGGCATTGCCGCCGGGCCGGCCGAGGCTTTTGACCAACCCCAGATCGACCGGCGGATCGGCGATCACGAAATAGATCGGAATGCTGTCGGTCGCTTTCTTGGCGGCAACGGCGGCGGGCAGGGCCTGCTGCGCCTGCGCGGCGGCCGGGGCGGTCACAGCAATGCTGCCAGCGAGTGCCGCGAACTCGCGCCGCTTCATTTCATGATCCCCTGGCCCAAGGCACGGACTGTAGCTGGACCGGCCGGGCGTTGGCGAGCCATTGCAGGCCCGATTCGTGCTAGGTTTTGTCCATCGGGAGGTGTGAGGTGCAATGAGCGCCTTTGTCGTGACGGGCCAGCGCGCCCGCCAGATGCGGGTCGTGCCCGCCGAGGTGCTGAAGCGCCTCTACAAGCGATCCGACGGGCATGGGCTGGTGCAGACGGCCGGCCATCTCGCACTGCTCGTGGCGGGCGGCTGGCTGGTGCTTGCGACCAAGGGCACCTGGTGGGTCGTGCCGGCGCTCCTGATCCAGGGCATCTTCGTCAATGCGCTGTTCGGCGCGATGCACGAATCGGTGCACTACGGCTCGTTCAAGACGCGCTGGATGGCCGACCTGCTCGCCTTCTTCTCGGGAGCGGCGATCCTGAACAATGCCGGCTTCTACCGGCATTATCACATGGCCCATCATCGCTATACGCAGGATCCTGCGCGCGATCCCGAGCTCGTCACCTCGGGCACGCCGCGCACCTGGGGCCAGTATCTCTTCCGCATCAGCTCGATCCCGTTCCTGATGCTCAGGATTCGCGACATCTTCCTGTTCCCGTTCGGCTTCAAGGGCAATGTCGACTACATCCATCCCTCGGCGTGGCCCGAGGTGCGGCGCTGGGGCCGCTGGCTGCTGGCGTTTTATGCGGCGCTGGTCGGCGGATCGATCGCGCTGCAGACGACCGTCGTGTTGTGGGTCTGGTTCATTCCGCTGCTGGTCGGCCTGCCGTTCCTGCGGCTCTATCTGGTCTGCGAGCACACGCTCTGCCCCAACTCCGACGACGGCTTCGCCAACACCCGCACGACGCTCTCCAATCCCATCGTGCGCTTCCTGATGTGGAACCTGCCCTATCACGCCGAGCATCACCTGTTCCCCAACATCGCCTTCCACAACCTGCCCGAGGCGCATCGCTATCTGCGCCCGCACCTGAAGTATGTCGCCAGGGGGTATATCCAGGTGCAAGGCGAGATCATGCGCTCATTGTCATCCTGAGCGCAGCGAAGGATCTCGTGGTGCTGACGCCGGAGCACGGCATTGACGGCGATGAGATGCTTCGCTGCGCTCAGCATGACATAGGGGCGTGGCATGAGGACAAGTGAAGGCACATTCGAGTGCGGCGACCTCTCGCTGCAGCGTGGCGGCACGCTCAAGGGCGCGCGCATCGTCTACAAGACCTACGGCACGCTCTCGCCGGCGCGCGACAACGTCATCGTCTATCCGACCAGCTACTCGGCGCAGCACAGCGATATCGAATGGCTGGTCTCGGTCGAGCACTGCCTCGATCCCAGCCGCTATTTCATCGTCATTCCCAACATGTTCACCAATGGGCTGAGCTCCTCGCCGTCGAACACACCCCAGGGAGCGGCGGGCGAGTTCCCCGAGGTCACGACCTACGACAACGTCATGCAGCAACGCCGCCTGCTGGCTGAGCTGTTCGGCGTCGATCGCGTGAAGATGGTCTATGGCTGGTCGATGGGCGCTCAGCAGGCCTACCAGTGGGGAGCGCTGTTCGGCGAGGCGGTCGAGCGCATCGTGGTCAACTGCGGCTCGGCCAGGACTGCACCGCACAACTTCGTGTTCCTCGAAGGCGTGCGCACCGCCGTCCAGAACGCAAGGATACCGCAGGACGGCCTGCGCGCCATGGGCCGCATCTACGCCGGCTGGGCGTTGAGCCAGACCTTCTATCGGCGCGAGATGTGGCGCGGGCTGGGCTTCACCAGCCTGGAGGATTTCCTGGTGCGCTCGTGGGAGGCCAACTTCCTGCGCCGCGATGCCAGTGACCTGATGGCCCAGCTGTGGACCTGGCAGAACGGCGACATCTCGGCCAACGACCTCTATCGCGGCGACCTGCACATGGCGCTGGCCGGCATCAAGGCCAAGGTCCTGCTGATGCCGTCGGCCACCGACCTCTACTTCCAGACCGACGACAACCGCGAGGAGCTGCCGCATCTCAAGCACGCCCGCCTCGTCGAGATCCCGTCGGTCTGGGGCCATCGCGCCGGCAACCCCGCCGTCATCCCCGAGGACGCGGCGTTCATCGATGCCCAGGTGAACGCCCTTCTGTCATCCTGAGCGTAGCGAAGGATCTCATGCCGTTGAAATCGCGACTCGCTTCGACGGCGATGAGATGCTTCGCTACGCTCAGCATGACAGGAGAGGCCCATGCCCGACACCCTCCTCCCGCGCGACGGCCTGGTCATTGTCGCCAAGCGTGATTGCCCGACCTGCGTGCTGGTCGAGCCGGTGATGCAGAGCCTCGACCGCGCCGGCGCGCTGGCCGTGGTCAGCCAGGACGATCCGACCTTCCCATCCGGCGTGCGGTCCGTGATCTATGACGACGCGCTGGAACGCTCCTTCCGCCTCAACATCGAGGCGGTTCCGACCCTGATTCGCTTCAAGGACGGCCGCGAGGTCGAGCGCACCGTGGGCTGGCAGCGCCAGGAATGGATACGCCTCGCCGGCGCCGCCGCCGAGGGCAAGGGCCTGCCCGACTGGCAGCCGGGCTGCGGCTCCAAGAGCGTCGAGCCTGGCGTGCATGAGGCGCTGATCGCGCGTTACGGCGATCCTGGGCTGAAGTCGCGGGAAATCTCCGTCGGCAACTGGGACGATCCGATGGAGGCCTGCTTCGAGCGCGGCTGGACCGACGGATTGCCGGTCGTGCCGCCGACCGACGAGCGCATCCTGCGCATGCTGGGCGGCACCGAGCGCAAGCCCGACGAGGTGGTTGGGCTGATCCCGCCCAACCTCGCGCCCTGCACCGTCGAGAAGGTTGCGATCAACGCCGTGATGGCGGGCTGCAAGCCCGAATACATGCCGGTGGTGCTGGGCGTGCTCGAGGCAGCGCTCGATCCGCTGTTCGTGATGCATGGGCTGCTGTGCACCACGCATTTCTCCGGGCCGCTGGTGATCATCAACGGGCCTGCGGCCCGGGCGATCGGCATGAACAGCGGCGTCAATGCGCTGGGCCAGGGCAACCGCGCCAACGCCACCATCGGCCGCTGCCTGCAGCTGATCGTGAGAAACGTCGGCGGCGGCCTGCCCGGCGCCATCGACCGCGCGACCTTGGGGAATCCCGGCAAGTACACTTTCTGCTTCGCCGAGGACGAATCCGATCCCGACTGGGAGCCGTTGTCGGTCCGCCGCGGCATCGAGCCGGGCAAGAGCGCCGTCACCCTGTTCCACGGCGAAGGCGTGCATGGCTTCATCGACCAGAAATCGCGCGCGCCCGAGGAGCTGGTGCGCTCGCTGGCCATGGGCCTGTTCGGCGTCGGCCATCCCAAGCTCTGCGACGCCGGCAACGCCGTGCTGGTGCTGACGCCCGAGCACTACAAGATCTTCAAGGACGGCGGCTGGAACCGCCGGCGCATCGAGGACGAGCTGTTCCAGGCGCTGAAGCGGCCCGGCCGCGACCTGGTGTGGGGCGCGCAGGGCGTGGCCGAGGGCCTGCCGCCCAAGTACGCCGACCAGATGGTCGACAAGTTCCAGCCCATGCCAGATGGCGTGCTGATCGTTCGCGCCGGCGGCGAGGCTGGGCTATTCTCGGCCATCATTGGCGGCTGGCCGGGTCAGCGCGTTCGGGAAGAGTGCCAGGCCGTTACCAGGGAGATTCGCCCATGAATTCAGAGATGAAGCTGCGCGATCCCACCGCGGAAAGCTCGCCGGTCCGCCGGCCGCGGCTTGCTCCGCCATCGTCGCTCGACGGCAAGACCGTGGCGCTGATGGATATCGGCAAGTCGCGCGGGGCGGAGTTCATCGACCGCCTCGAGGGCCACTTCAGGAAAGCCGGTGTCGCGACCAGGCGCTACGCCAAGCCGACCAACACCAAGGTGGCGCCGACCGCGCTGATGCAGCAGATCGCGGCGGAGGCGCAGCTCGCGGTGATCGCCTTAAGCGATTGAGGCTCCTGCACATCGTGCAGTCTGCACGACCTTCATAATCTCGACAGCCGCGGCCTCCCGGGCGTGAACATCGTCACCACGGGCTTCGTCGACGGCGTCGAGGCGCAAAGCGATTCCCTGGGCTTCGATCCCGGCGTGGTCTACGTGCCCCATCCGATCCAGAACCGCACCAAGGCCGAGATCGAGGCGATCGCCGACCAGGCTTTCGACAAGGTGATGGCCCTGCTGCGGGCGCCGGGTTAATGCGTCTACGGTACGTAAAAACTATCGTTATTGACAATCACGGCGGTTGTTGATAGAGTGCGGCCGAGTCCTCGCTCTATACATCGTTCATCAGACTCTCATTGCCGGGAGCGCGCCACTCCAGTGGCGCTCTTACGCTGCTGCAGCACGACGTGATGCGCCACTGGAGTGGCGCGCTCCCGGCAAAGACGAACCATGACGCCGCCAAAACCACTGCTGGAAACCCTGGAAACCCTGCAAACCTTCATCGAACTGTCACAAAAGGCGACCCTAGTCCTTCTCCGGCACCACGGACGGATGCACCGTGGCGTCGGCCGGCGGCTCGGGCGGCGGGGACGGCCGCGGCGGGATCGGCTTGATGAAGGCCGCGACGGCGGCGGCCGTGGCCTTGGGGTCCTCCTCCATCGGGTTGTGACCCAGCCCCGCGAAGATCTCGAGCTCGGCGCCCTTGATGTCGTTCTGGAAGCGGAAGGCGTCGGCGCTGGGCACCCAGAGATCCTTGCCGCCCCAGATGATCAGGGTCGGCACGTCGAGCCGCCTGAGCGGCGTGGGATCGAGCGGCTCCTGGGTGCGGGCGCGCTGCAGCGTCGCCTCGCGATTGCCGGGGAAGCGTTGCAGCTCGGCGTAGCGGCGGATGCGTTCCGGCGTCACCATCGCCGGGTCGGCATAGACCTCGGTGAGCGAGCGGCGCACCAGCCGCTCGGGCTTGAAGTAGATGCCGATGTCGCCGATCACCGGCATGCGCGCGAGGCGAATCGGCAGCGGCACGTCGCCGGCGGCCCGCGGATAGCCCGCCGCGTCGACCAGGATCAGCTGGCTGACGCGGTCGGGCCGGGTGGCGGCGAAGGTCCAGGCCACGGCGCCGCCCATCGAATGGCCGACCAGCACGAAGCGATCGAGGTTCAGCGCGTCGACCAGCACCTCGACGAAATCGGCATAGGCGTCGATGGTGTACTCATCGCGCGGCCAGGCGCCGGTGAGGCCGTGGCCCGGCAGATCGACCGAGATAAGCCGCGCCTTGTCTGAAAGCTCGCGCGTCCATCCTTCCCACATGTGCAGCGAGCCCATCGAGCCGTGGATCAGCACGATGGGGATGCCGTCGGGGTTGCCCTGCTCGCGCACATGGGCGCGCACGCCGCCGACATCGATGAACTTGGAGCGGTCGTTGGCATAGTGTGCGATCAGCATCTCGGCCGGCAGGCTGGGCGAATAGGCCCACAGGGCGACGCCGGCGAGAGCGCCCAGCACGAACAGCACGACGATCGGCCAGCGCCGGCGCGCCGGCTCGTCCCTACGACGACGCGGCGGCATCGGTCGGCCTCCTCGGCACGCGCTCGGCGGTCGAGGGGTTGTCCACGCCAAGCACCCGCAACTGCGGCACCGGCGCGGGATCGACGATCTTGAGCTCGATCAGCTTGGCCAGGATCGCCTTGTTGAGGTCGTTGCTGACCACCAGGCGATCCTCCAGCCGCGCCACGAACACGAACAGCTCGAACTCGAGCCCGGCCGCCATGATCTGGTTGAAGCGCACGATCGGCGCCGGCACGCGCAGCACGCGCGGATGGGCCAGCGCCGCCTCGCGCAGCATGCCTTCCATGACCGCCACGTCGGTGCCGATGCCGACCGTGAGCTTGATCTCGACGCGGCTCGACGTGTCGGAGTAGGTGCGGTTCACCACCGGGTTCTGCAGGAAGATGCTGTTGGGCACCAGCACGTGGGTGCGCTGGAAGGTCTCGATCTCGGTGGCGCGGATGTTGATGCGGCGCACGAAGCCCTCATGCCCGCTGACCGACACCCAGTCGCCTGCCTTGATCGGCCGCTCGACCAGCAGGAAGACGCCGGAGATCACGTTGTTGGCGATGTTCTGCAGGCCAAGGCCGATACCGACCGACAACGCACCCAGCACGATGGCGAGGTTGGTGAAGTCGATGCCGAGCGTGCCGATGCCGATCAGGATGGCGACGATGACGCCGACATAGTTCAGCCCGGCGTCGATCGACTGGCGCAGCGGCAGCGGTGCGTCGAGCGTCGGCAGCACGCGCTCGCGCACCACGCCGCGGATCAACCGCGCCAGCAGGATGACGACGACGAAGGCCGCGATGGCGAGGCCGATATTGCCCAGCGAGATGGTGACGCCGCCGATCTGCACGCCGCGGATCAGGTGGCCGGCGCCGCCCAGGATGGCGTCGGTGTCGACATTCCAGGCGGCAGGGATGCCGACCGCGAGCAGCATCAGCAGGACGAAGTCGACCAGCAGCAACAGCAGATGCTGCCCGCGCAGGGAAGCATCGGCCGCCACGCCGAAGCGCTGGCGGACCCAACGGCCGGTCGGCGTGTCGGGCGCGGCGGCTTCCTCGAGCAGGTCGCCGATCATGCGATGGGCCAGCAGCGCGACGGCGATCAGGAGGCAGGTCGTGTAGATCGAGTTGTGAAGTTGCGCGGCGAGGGTGGCGTAGCCCAGCAGCGCGAAAACGATCGACGACAGTACCGCGACGCTCAGCATCAGGCGGGCGACCGACCACCAGATGCCGCCGATCATGACCGAGCGTTCCTCGCCCTCGGGCTGGGTTGCATGCCAGGAGCGGTTGCCGAGCGCCGGCAGCGTCAGAAGCGAAATCACGGTGGCCAGCACCAGCGCGCCAACCGCGGACAGGGCATCCGTCTCGCCGCCGCTGCGGACCAGCGCGACGTAGACGAAGTCGACGGTGAGCCCGATGCCCATCAGCCGGCGCAGGGCCTGCGACAGCGAATCGGCGCTGGCATTGGTGAAGGGCAGGATGCGCCAGGCCGGGCGATGGGGCGACAGCGCCGTCGCGGTTAGGCCCACGATCAGCAGGAAGATGATCAACCGCAAGGTCAGCTCGGGGATCAGCACGTCGATCGGCGGCGGCGGCACGGTCGCCGACAGGAGCTTGCCGATCAGCCAGACCGCCAGGATCGGCACCAGCACCAGGCCCACGCCGTCGATGGCGGCGGCAACGGTGCGGTCGCGCTGGCCGGGCTCGGTCGCATCGCCGCGCCCGAAGCGGCGGCGCAGGTAGCGGCCGATCGCCCACAGTACGATCGTGAGGACGGCCCAGCCGCCCAGCGCAGCGGATTCACGATCGTCGAAGCGCAGGCCTTCGGCGAACCATGCCGCCATGCCTGAGGAGATCGCCTTGACCGCTGCGGTGAATTGCGGGCCGAGCTTGGTCCAGACCTCGCGCGACAGCGGCGAGGCGTCACGGCGCAACAGCGTGCGCAGCATGACCTCACCGCGCAGTTTGGTGAGGCGCTCGATGAGCTGGTCGGCACGGGCGATCACGACCTCGGCCTGTTTGGCCCGGCCTTCGCTGACGGTGGCCTGCTCGGTCAGCCGGTCGCGCTCGGCCTTGACGGCGTCCGACTCGGGCACCGCATCGTTGGCGGGCTTGGCTTCGAGCGGCGCCAGCAGCCGGCGGGTGTCGGCGAGATCGTTGCGGGCGAGGCTGGCGGCGGCGGAGGCGGCGGCCCGCACGTCGGCTGCCTGCTCGCGCAGGGAGTCGATCTCGACCGGCAGCAGGTTGGCCTGGTCGCTGCGGGTGGAGATGCGGTCGAGCTGGCGCGTCCACAGGTCGACCAACTGGCCGAACGGCCGCTGCGGCGCTGCCGGGCTCTGGGCCAGCGCCGGTTGCACGAGGGTCGCCAGCAGCACAAGCCACGCCAGCCGGAGGGAGAAGCGCACGCAGGCCTCGTTGTTCGCGCCCCGTTTACCACGGGGCCTCGGGGTCCGTCTTGCCGCCTGCTGGGGGCCAAATTTAGGCGGATTTCAAGGGTTTGGCGCCCTCGGTTGCCGCTCGGTTGACAGGGCATCGCCGACGCGGAACGTTGCGCGCCGAAAGCAGTAACCGGAGGAGACCAGAGGCATGGCCGAGGGCAAGAGTTCAGTCGGTGAAGTACGGATCAAGCCCGAGCGGTTGCATGCCTTCACCATGGCGATCTGCCGGGCCGACGGCAGCACGGCCGAGGAAGCCCGCCTGGTCGCCGACCACCTGGTGCTGGCCAACCTCTTCGGCCACGACAGCCACGGGGTCGGCATGATCCCGCACTACATCCAGAATACCGCCACCGGCGCCTGCGTTCGTAACCATCATGCAAAGATTTCGCGAGACAACGGCGCGGTGATCGTGATCGACGGCGGCGCGGGCTACGGCCAGGTCGTCGCCAAGGAAGCCATGGATATCGGAATCGAGCGGGCGAAGAAGCACGGGGTGTGCGTCGTCGGCCTCACCAATGCGCATCATATCGGCCGCATCGGCCATTGGGGCGAGCAGTGCGCGCGCGCCGGCATGGTGAGCACGCACTGGGTCAACGTGCATGGCCACAAGTCGATGGTGGCACCGTTCGGCGGCGCCGAGCCGCGATTCACCACCAACCCCTACTGCACGGCCGTGCCGCGCAAGGGCAAGGAGCCGATCGTGCTCGACTTCGCCACCAGCCAGGTCGCAGCCGGCAAGGTGCGCGTGGCCTTCAACAAGAAGGTGCAGATGGACGAGGGCCTGCTGATCGATGCGGCGGGCCGGCCCAGCGCCGATCCCGGCGTGCTCTACAACCCACCGTTCGGCGCGATCCTGCCGTTCGGCCTGCACAAGGGCGGCGGGCTCGCGGTGATCTGCGACCTGCTGGCCGGCGCGCTGACCGGCGGGCGCACGCACAGCCCGCGCACCATCAAGCCCGGCAGCGACATCATCAACAACATGCTGTCCATCATCATCGATCCCGAGTCGATGGGTGGCACGGCGTTCTTCGAGGACGAGGTCGAGACCTTCATCACCTGGGTGAAGTCGGCCAAGCCGCAGCCCGGCGTCGCCGAGGTGCTGACGCCGGGCGAGCCCGAGCGCGCCCGCCGCGCCGACCGCGAGAAGAACGGCGTGCCGATCGACGGCACGACCTGGCAGCAGCTGCTGGACGTGGCCAGCAAGGTGCGCCTGAACGACACCGAGATCCCGCAGATGGCCGCTGCCTGAAACGAAAAAGGGGAGACCGACAATGGCCAAGATGAGACTCTACTATTCGCCGGGTTCGCCTTACGCGCGCAAGGTCCGCGTGCTGGCGCTCGAGACCAAGCTCGACAAGAAGATCGACATGATCAACGTGGCGCTGACGCCGGTCGCGGCCAACGCCGACCTCGACAAGCACAATCCCATCGGCAAGATCCCGGCGCTGTCGGTCAAGGGCATGGATCTCTTCGACTCGCCGGTGATCTGCGAGTACCTCGACCACCAGCACAAGGGCCGCAAGCTCCTGCCGCGCAAGGGTCGCGACCGCTGGGTGGCGTTGCGCCTGCAGGCGATGGGCGATGGCCTGCTCGATGCCGCCTTGCTGGCGCGCTACGAGAACTTCCTGCGGCCCGAGGATCGGCGCTGGCCGGACTGGACCAAGGGCCAGATGAAGAAGATCGACGGCGTGCTCGATGCGCTCGAAGCCGAGGCCAAGTCGCTCAAGGGCAAGCCCACGCTCGGCACCATCACCGTCGGCTGCGCGCTGGGCTATCTCGACTTCCGCTTCGGCAACCACGATTGGCGCGCCAAGCGGCCCAAGCTCGCCAAATGGTTCGGCACCTTCTCCAAGCTGCCCTCGATGAAGGCCACGGTGCCGCCGCCGAATTGAGGCTAGCGCTTCCAGACTTCGCGCGACGCCAGCACGGCGCCGACTGTCACCAGCAGCGCCGCGACCAAGAGGGCACGCGTCGGCTCGGCGAGACCGCAGGCGATCAGCAGCGCCGTCGACAGGATCGGCGTGGCGTAGGAGAGGGCGCCGAGTGCGCGGATGTCGCCGCGCTTGACGGCATGGTCCCAGAGATAGAAGGCGGGACCCGCCGGCCCCAATCCCATGGCGAGGATGGCGAGCCAGGCGCCGGGTGATGCCGGCCACACCGTGCGCTCGAACAGCCAGTGGCAGGCGAGCGACAGCAGCGCCGAGGCCGAGCAGAAGGCGGCGATGGCGTCGGTCGGCGTCTCGCCGAAGCGGCGCGACAGCACCGAGTAGAACGCCCAGGTGAAGGCGCAGCCCAGCGCCAGCGCGTAGCCCAGCGCATGCGCCGGCGTGAAGTCGAGGCCGCGACCGAAGGCCAGCAAGACGACGCCGGCGAAGCCGAGCAGCGCTCCCACCAAATGCGGCCACGCCAGGCGCTCACCCGCGAACGGCGCGGCCAGCAGCACGATCAGCAATGGCCACAGATAGTTCACCAGGTTGGCCTCGGCCGGCGGCGCAAGCTGGAGGGCCGCGAAGTAGAGCGCGTGGTAGCCGAACAAGCCGCCGATGCCGATCAGCCAGACGTGCGGCGGCCAGCCGAACAGTCCCCGCCAGGCGACGCCGCGCCGGCGGGCGCGCACGATGCCGACAGCGCCGCCCAGCGCGAACGTCATGGCGACCATCTGGAAAGGCGGGATCGGACCGGCCAATACCGACAGCGTCGCCAGAGCGCTCCACAGGGCGATGGCGGCAAGGCCCGCGGCCATCGCGCGGCGTCGGTCGATGTCGGCAAGTGACATAGGCGGCGCATAGAGAACGAAAGTGCACTTGTCGAGCCGTGCGTCGGCCAACTTTCACCGTTACCATGGGGGCCAACGCCATGTTCGTTCGCCCGACCAACCCGGTCAGCCATCGCCTGGCGCGCATGGCTTTCCTCACGTCATGCGTCGCGGCGTTGATCGTCGCGTCGGCCGGCCCGCTGCGCCGCTATGCCGGGCTCGAGATCGAGCCGGCCCTGGCTGTCTTCCGCTACGGCTTCTACATCTCGGTGGCGGGAGCGGCCCTGGGTCTTGCCACCATCGTGCCGACCCGGCCGGGCGATCGGCGGCGCGGCTTCGTGGCGGCGCTGCTGGCCATCGTCGTCGGCGTCGCCGGCGCCTACACGCCGCTCACCTGGTTCCTGCGCGCCCAGCAGTCGCCCGAGCTCAACGACATCACGACCGACACCAACAACCCGCCGCCGCTGGTCGTCACCCAGCAGCTGCGCCGCGGCGCCTCCAATCCGCCGGCCTATCCCGGCGCCAATGCCGCCGTGCTGCAGCGCGCGACCTACCCCGACATCGCGCCGGTGGTGCTGCCCGTGCCAACCGACGAAGCCTTCCGGAAGGTCGACGCCGTGGCGATGGCCATGGGCTGGGACATCGTCGCCCGCGCTCCGACCGACGGACGCATCGAGGCGATCGCGACCAGCGACTGGTTCGGCTTTCGCGACGACATCGTCGTGCGCATCCGGCCCGACGGCACGGGCAGCAAGGTCGACATCCGCTCCAAGAGCCGCGACGGCGAGAGCGACCTCGGCGTCAATGCGCGCCGCATCCGCGAGTTCATTGCGAGGCTGAAGGCGACGTGATCTTGCCGGACCGCGGGCCTCCAGGCCCGCTCATGAATCATGAGCGCGCGTGGGCGCGCACGGTCCGGAAGATAAGAGCATGAGCGGGCCTGGAGGCCCGCGGTCCGGCAAGAGAAGAGTCACAGCGGCAGCGTGAACCGGAACGTCGTGCCCTGTGCACCGGTCTCGGTGATGGCGATGTCGCCGCCGTGCGCCTGCACCAGGTCGCGGGCGATGGCCAGGCCGAGGCCGGCGCCGCCGGCGCGTCCGCCGGTGACGAAGGGCCGGAAGACGCCGTCGACCATGTCCTGCGGCACGCCGGGCCCGTTGTCGCAGACGTCGATCTGCAGCATCCCGTCGGCGATGCGCGAGCGCACGCGCACCTCGGTGGCGCCGGCTTCGAAGGCGTTGCGGCCGAGATTGGTGAACACGCGATAGAGCAGATCGCGATCGGCCTGGGGTCGGTGGTTGGCGGCGACTTCGTTTGCCCAGTGGCGCACGATGTTGGGGTTGCTGTCCTCGCCCTGCTCCCGCAGAGCCACGCCGACCTCGTCGACCAGGTCGGCGAGATCGACCGCGACAAGCTTGGGCGTCGGCCGGTCGCGCACGTATTCGATGGCGTCGCTGGCCAGTCGCGCGGCGCGGTCGATGGTGTTGAGGATGGTGGGGGCGAGAGACCGCGTGCGCTCGTCGTCGCTGCGCGCCAGCCGATCCGACAGCAGGCGCGCCGTCGACAGCATGTTGCGCAGGTCGTGGTTGATCTTGTTGGTCGCCGACCCGACCTCGGCCAGGCGCGATTTCTGGCGCAGCGAGGCGCGCAGCTCGCGCTGCAGGCTCTGGAACTCGCGATCGACGACGCCGATCTCGTCCTGGCGTCGCGTCGGCGGCCGCTCGCTGCCGGGCTCCTCGGGCGCGCGGCGGAAGGCGATCATGTCGGTCGAGATATCCTGCAACGGCAGGATCACCAGCCAGCGCAGGCCGAGATAGAGCAGGAAGGCGGTGAAGGCGGCGATGATCAGCGACAGCACGAAGATGCGGCTCGCATAGCCGTACATGGCAATGCGCATCGGCAGCTCGTCGGCCACGATCCACACCATGGCGTTGGGCAGGCGCATCGATTCGCCGCCGATGCGGATGTAGCGCGAGCCGTCGTTGGCCATCGCCGCCAGCGCATCCCAGATCATCATCAAGGCGCCTTCTTCCTTGAGATTGTAGGTCGGCATGCTGGGGCTGGGCTGGATGTTCATCAGCGCGCGCTTGGGCTTGTTGGGCTCGACCAGCACAACGGCGTCGACGCGCGCGTGGTCGAGCAGTGTGCGCTTGACCTGCTCGGTCACCATGTTGTCGGGCGTGGCGTCGAGCGCCAGCGCGGCGAGCGTGCCGCTCTCGATCAGCTGATTGAGATAGACCGAACGGAAGCGCGCGATCGAGGGCAGGAAGATCGCGATCTCGGCCGTCATCACGGCGATCACGACCAGGCCCAGGATGCGCCAGCTGAGCCCGAAGGTGGGGCTGCGCCGGCGCAGGGCCGGTGCGGCCGTGGTCTGCTCGGGCTTCCCCTCGGCCTGGATGGTGACGTCGGCGGCCATCCCGCCGACTCTAGCGAAGTCGCCGCGGCCCTCCTAGTCGGCGGGCGTTCAACTCTTCTTAGGGTGCAGTGACGACGCGATAATAGACGCCGTTGGCGCCGTAGGCGGGCATGAACCACAGGCCATCGGTGCAGCTGTAGTAGGCCTGGCTGCCGATCGGCTTGTAGGTGCAGCCGGCCGGCAGGGCGCCATAGATCGTGCCCGGCGGGTTGGCGGCCGAGGTCGCCGAGGCGGCACCGGCGGCGACGCCGGCGTTGTAGGCCGCCTGGGTGTTGGCGGTGTTGTTGGCGCTGGAGGCCGCCGCCGCGCCGACCGCGGCACCCGCCACCATGCCCGCCGCCACGGCGCCGCCGGTGTTCCAGCCGCCGCAGTTGTAGCAGCCGGCGCCATAGGTATTGACCACGGTGGGCGCGTTGTAGGCGCCGTAGTAGCCCCCGTGATAATAGTCCGGCCCGCCGTAGTAGTGGTTGCCGTTGGTGCCGGTCGCCGACCACGTGCCGCCGCCGCCCGAGGCGGTGCCGCCGCGATAGCCCGTGGCGTTCCACGAGCCGTCGCTGCCGCTGGCCGTGCCGCCGCGATAGCCGGTGGCCGACCATGAGCCGTCACCGCCCGAGGCGCTGCCGCCGCGCCAGCCATGCGCCGACCACGACGAGCGATCGCCGCCCCAGCTGCCGGCATGATACCAGGCGGCGGCCGGCGCAAGAGGCGTTGCGATGGCGATGGCGCCGAGAAGAAGCAGCTTCCTGTTCATCGTGCCCTCCTACTTGGTCTTGTCCATGGCGCCCGGCGGCGCAAACGGGATGTTCGCCGTGCCGGCGGGCGGCGTGAAGGCGAAGGTGTCGGCCGGCAGCGCGGGATCGATCTTCCAGTCCGAGAACTGCACGCTGTGGCGATAGTGCGCCGGATCCTCGAGGAAAATGGCGCGCGCCATGCGCGGCAGCTTGTCGTCGCTGCCGATCCAGAGCTGGATGTGGGCGAACTTGCCCACCAGGACGACGATGTCGGTCGTCACGCCGCCGACCACCGTCGACTTGCCGACGACGAACGCCACCTGGACGTTGTCGCTGATCGTCTTGTACGGGTCGCTGACGATGAGATCAGTGAAGGGGAAGTAGATCGCCGCGCGCTGGAAGGCGGCGTGCAGCATGGCATCGGTGGTGTTGGGCGCGGCGACCGAGGCCACGAGCTTGGCCGCCGGCTCGTAGGCCTGCACCGTCTTGCCGTCGTAGTAGAACTCGGTGCGCGGGCCATCGCCCAGGCCGATGACCTTGAGCTTGTCGGGCCGCTGCATGGTCACCTGCGAGAGCGTGGTGTAGGCGAGCGGCAGGCCCGTTCGGTCGGGGCTCTCGTAGATCGCAAAGGCGGTGAAGCTCATCGACTTGGCGGCGGCGAGCTTGTCGGCCATCGCCTTCACGATGGCCATGGCTGCGGGCTCGATCTCGATCTTCAGGCCGAGGTTGGGCGGCGATGCGGGCGCCTGCGAGGTCGTGGCTTGCTGGGCGAGTGCCGGCTGCAGGACCATCGACAAGGCAAGGCTAGCGACGAGCGCAATCTTCATTGGGTTCCCCTCCACGACGCCTGGCGATGATCGACATTTTTTGTGACAGGTGCAATCAGTGCTGTCCCTGTCCGGTGATCAGCCGCGCGCCCGACTGGAAAGTTGCATAGGACCACATCCAGTCGAACAGCACGACGAAGCGATTGCGGAAACCGATCAGGAACGTCACGTGGATCAGGCCCCACAACAGCCAGGCCAGCGTGCCGTCGACCTTGAGCCAGCCGAAATCGGCCACCGCGGAGCGCCGGCCGATGGTCGCCATGGTGCCGAAGTCGCGATAGCGAAAGGGCGCTGGCGCAGCCCGCCCGGCCAGGCGCGCGCGCAGCACGCGGGCAACGTAGGCGCCCTGCTGCTTGGCGACCGGCGCCAGTCCCGGCAGCGGCTTGCCGTCGCGTCCCGGCGCGTGGGCGGTGTCGCCGATCACGAAGATCTCGGGATTGCCGGGCAGGGTGAGATCGCGGCCGACGACGACGCGGCCGACGCGATCGGGCTCGACGCCAAGCCAACTCGCTGCCGACGAGGAGGCGACGCCCGCCGCCCAGACGATGGTCGACGCTTCGAGACGCTCCTGGCCGATGGTCACGCCCATGGCGTCGCACTCGTTGACCGGCCGGCCAAGGCGCACCTCGACATGCAGCCGCTTCAGCGATTGCTCGGCCGACTGGCTGAGCGACGGCGGAAAGGCCGCCAGCACGCGCGGACCGGCCTCGACCAGCACGATGCGGGCATCGCGCGGGTTGATGGTGCGGAAGTCGTTGCGCAACGCGACGTGCGCCAGCTCGGCGATGGCGCCCGCCATCTCCACGCCGGTCGGGCCGGCGCCGATGACAACGAAGGTGAGGAAGCGGCGACGCGCTGTTGGGTCATTGGTTTGCTCGGCCTGCTCGAAGGCCATCAGGATGCGGCGGCGGATGCCGGTCGCGTCGTCGATCTTCTTCAGGCCGGGCGCCACGCTCTCCCATTCGTCGTGCCCGAAATAGGCGTGGCGCGAGCCGGTGGCCAGCACCAGCGTGTCGTAGGCGACCTCGCGATCCGCGAGCCTGACGATGCGGCGTTGGCGGTCGACACCGGTCACCCGGCCCATGATCACGCGCGCGTTGGCCGCCTTGCGCAGGATGGAGCGGATGGGCTGGGCGATCTGCGCCGGCGACAGGCCGGCCGTCGCCACCTGGTAGAGCAACGGCTGGAAGAGATGGTAGTTGCGCCGGTCGATCACGGTGACGTCGGCATCGGCGTTGGCGAGACCATGCGCCGCGTTCAAGCCGCCGAAGCCGGCGCCGACGATGACGATGTGCGGACGGGCCATGATCACCATACCGGCAGACGTGAGAGGAGGCGCACCAGCCAGCGGGTGCGTGGCCCGAACAGGGCTTCGGTATAATAGCTGCCGGCTGCGCGTTTGGTTGTCTCGCCGAGCGTCGGATAGGGCGGCACGAAGCTCGCGAGGGCGGAGATGGCGAGGCGCTTCGAAATGGCGAGGCACCACGGCTGGATCAGCTCGCCGGCCTGTGGCGCTGCGATGGTAGCGCCGAGGATGCGTCCGCGCCGATCGGTGATGGCTTTGACCATGCCTTCCGTGGCGCGCTCCGTCTGGGCGCGATCGTTGTCGCTCAGCTTCCAGTGCAGCACCTTGATCGCATCGCCATGCTTCTCACGTGCTTGGCGCTCGGTCATGCCGACCTGCGCCAGTTCGGGATCGGTGTAGGTCGTCCACGGCACGATCGAAGCGTCGAGCCGCGCGGGAACGCGGAACAAGGCGCTGCGGATGAAGAGCGAGGCCTCGTAGCCAGCCATATGGGTGAAGGCATAGAGCCCGTTGCAGTCGCCGATCGCCCAGACATTGCGGTTCGAGGTTTTTAACGAGGCATCGACGGTGATGCCCTTGGACGTGTGGGCGACGCCCGCCTTGTCGAGGTCGAGGCCGTCGACCGTCGGCGTGCGTCCGGTGGCGACCAGCAGATGCGATCCTTCGATGCGCTCGCCGCTCTCGAGGAACACGGCGGTGCCCTCGACACGGGCGATCTTGGTGTGCGGGCGGAGATCGATGCCTTCGCGCGCGAGCCGCGCCACGACAATGGCCGCGAGCTCGGGATCGTCCTTGGCGAGGAAGTCGGCCGCCTCCAGCACCGTCACCTTCGCGCCCAGGCGGCGATGTGCCTGCGCAAGCTCCAGCCCGATCGGCCCGCCGCCGATCACGATCAGATGGCGGGGCAGCGTGCGGTTGGCGAATACCGTCTCGTTGGTGAGATAGGGCGCATCGGCGAGGCCTGGTATGGGCGGCACGGCCGGCCGCGATCCCGTCGCCAGCACGATGCGGCGGCTGCTGATGCGATGCTCCCCGGCCTGCAGTTCGTTGCGGGCGACGAAGCGCGCGTCCTCCTTCAGCACGCGCACGCCGAGCTTCTCGAAGCGCTCGACCGAATCGTTGGGCGCGATGGCGGCGATGACCTCGGCGACATGATCCATCACGCGGCCGAAATCGACCGCGGGCTCGACCGGTGCGATGCCGAAGGGGCCGCCGTCGCGCTGCGCCTGGGCCATGCGGGCGGCGGCGATCATCGCCTTGGAGGGCACGCAGCCCCAGTTCAGGCAGTCGCCGCCCATCTCCGCGCGCTCGATCAGCACGACGTCGAGGCCGAGCTGGGCCGCGCCCGCGGCAGCGACCAGGCCGGCCGAGCCCGCGCCGACGACGCAGACATCGGGCGTGAACAGCGTCATCTCACGGCGACATCTTGCGCTCGCGCAGGCGCGTGTAGAGCACCGGCAGCAGCGCCAATAGGCCGAGGCCCAAGAGCGGCAGCAGAAAGCGCCATTCGAAGATGATGGCGAGGTCGGGCTTGTCGCCGCGATCGAACAGCAGGCCGAAGCTCGCGCCCGCGCCGGCATAGACGATGGCGGCGGGAATGATGCCGATCAGGGTGGCGACCGTGTAGGGCCCGAGGCGCATGCCGAGCAGAGCCGGCACGATGTTGACCAGCCAGAACGGGAACACCGGCACCAGCCGCAGGAACAGGAGATAGCTGAAGGCGTCACGGCGGAAGCCTTCCTCGAAGCGCGCCAGCGCCGGCTGGGCACGGGCGTGGAAGAGCTCGTAGAACGCGCTGCGGGCGGCGAGGAAGACGGCGACCGAGCCCAGGGTCGCGCCGATCACCGACAGCGTGGCGCCCATCCACATGCCGAACAGGAAGCCGCCCAGCGGCGTGATGATGATGGCGATGGGCAGCGAGAAGGCCACGACCAACGCGTAGGCCAGCACGAACAGCACGACGGCGAGCGCACTGTTGCTCGCGACCCAGGCGGTCAGTTGGGCGTGGTTGCGGCTCAGCATCTCGAACGAGAAGTAGCGCTCGAGCCCGAACAGCAGGAACAGGGCCAGACCCGTCAGCAGGATCGCAGCGGGCGTGAGCCGTCGCCACAGCGGAGAAGTCATGTCGCCTTTCGTGTCGCTCACGCTCGATATTGGCTCGCCTTGTCGCGCCCACAAAGCAAATGCAGGTCACGGTTTCGGCAAGCCGGGATCGGTGACCGCGAAGCTTGCGCGCTTGCTGATCGTCGCCCACCAGGCTGCGAGTCGCGGATAGTCGGTCAGCAGAGCGGCGCCTTCCGGCGCCAAGGTGAAATAGGCGACCATCGCGCCGACATGCAGGTCGGCCAGCGACAGATCGCGTCCGACCAGGAAGGCGTCGGTCGCCAACGCCTCGAGCGCAGCCAGCACCTTGGCACTGCCGGCGACGCCGTGCGCCACTTCCGCCTCGTCGACTGGCCGGCCGGCGGCTGCACGAAAGACGCGATGCGAGAAGACCTGGCGGACCATCGGCCAGTAGCCATAGGAATCGATGACGCCGATCAGCTGATCCATGCGCGCCAGCGCGCGCGGCTCGCGGGGCTGCAGGGCCGGTCCGGGAAAGGCCCGGTCGACGTAGCGGGTGATGGCGCCGGTCTCGTAGAGCACGAAGCCGTCATGGACCAGGGTCGGCACCCGGCCGAAGGGGTGCAGCGCCAGGTAGGCGGCGGGCAGAGCCGGGTCGAACGGGTTCACCTCGGCCCGCTCGTAGGCCACGCCCTTCTCGGCCAGGGCCAGACGGGCGATGCGGTTGTAGACGCTGTAGTGATAGCCATGGAGAATCAGGGGCATAGGGCCATCCTACCTGTCGTTGACTCGGGCCACCGCCGCGCTTATTACCCTCGCCCACGGAATTTGCCCCCGCCCGGTTCGCGCGGGGGTCTTGTATTTGAAGGAGTTGCGTGATGAAACGCACCTATCAGCCGAGCAAGCTGGTGCGCAAGCGCCGGCACGGCTTCCGGTCCCGGATGGCGACGGTGGGCGGCCGCAAGGTCATCGCCAACCGGCGCAAGTCGGGCCGCAAGCGCCTCTCGGCCTAATCGGCCTCGTCACCTTGGCCTCGGCGCCCCTCGGGCGGCTGCCGAACCGTCGCGATTTCCTGCGCGTCCAGGCCGGACGGCGCTGCGCCATGCCGGGGTTTGTCCTGCAGGCTGCCCCCATACCGCCCGAGCTGGTCCTGCCCGCGATCCGGGTGGGTTTCACCGTCAGCCGCAAGGTCGGCAATGCCGTGATCCGCAACCGGGTGCGCCGCCGCCTGCGCGAGGCTGCCCGGCAAGTGATCCCGGGCCAGGCGCGGGCCGACCTCGACTATGTCCTGGTCGGCCGCCAGGCCGCCATCGCCCGCGACTTCGCCGCCCTGCGGCTGGAGCTTGTCGAAGCGCTGAAGCGGTTGAAGGCCCTCGCGACGCCATGACCTGCTTCGGACGCCTTGCGCCGGGGCCGGCAAATCGCCAGTTTCCGGGCCGCATGTTCTCCCACCTTATGATTGGGGCGCTGCGTGGGGCGATCCGCGTCTATCAGCTCACGCTGGCCTATTTCTTTGTCGGCGCCTGCCGCTATGAGCCGTCCTGCTCGGCCTATGCCGCCGAGGCGGTGGCGCGCCATGGCGCCTTGCGCGGCAGCTGGCTCGCCGCCCACCGCCTGTGCCGTTGCGGGCCGTGGGGCGGCGCGGGCTACGACCCGGTGCCGCCCAGCCTCTCCTGTGAAACCGCCGAGCGCATCTGAAGTCTGATCAAATGGACCAGAAGAATTTCATCATCGCCATTGTGCTCTCGGTGCTGATCATCGTGGGCTGGCAGTACGCCTTCCCGCCGGCCAAGTCGCCGGTCACCAACACCCAGCAAACGACCGCCGCGACGACGCAGCCCGGCTCACCGCAGGCGCCGGCGCAAGCTCCGGGTCAGGCGCCCGGCACGCAGGGAACGGTGCAACCCGGCGCGCCGGCCGCGCAGCCGGTCCAGGTCATGAGCCGCACCGATGCGCTCGCCCAGTCGCCGCGCGTCACCTTCGACACGCCCGAGCTGGTCGGCTCGATTGCGCTGAAGGGCGGCCGCATCGACGACGTGCGCCTGGTCAAGTACCGCGAGACCGTCGACCCCAAGAGCCCGCCGGTGCCGGTGCTGTCACCGGTCGGCAGCGAGCATCCCTACTACGCCGAGTTCGGCTGGTCGGCCGCCGATCCATCGACCAAGGTGCCCGGCCCCGACACGCTGTGGACCGCGAGCGCCACCACCGTGGCGCCCGGCAAGCCGGTGCGGCTCACCTGGGACAACGGCCAGGGCCTGATCTTCGCCCTCGATGTCTCGCTCGACGACTACTTCATGTTCGACGTCAAGCAGAGCGTCGAGAACAAGACCGACAAGCCGGTCACGGTCTATCCCTGGAGCCTGATCGTCCGCTACGGCGAGCCCAAGGCCGAGGGCATCTACATCCTGCACGAAGGCCCCTACGGCGTCTTCAACAACAGCTACAAGGAATTCAGCTACTCCGACTTCAAGGACAACAAGTCGCAAAAGATCGCGACCACCGGTGGCTGGGTCGGCATGACCGACAAGTACTGGATGGCGACGCTGATCCCCGAGCAGCAACAGAAGGTCGACGTCTCGATCAAGCAGACCGGTGCCGGTCCCGACCTCAAGTACCAGATCGACTATGTCGCCCCCGGCCAGGCCGTGGCCCCGGGCGCCACCGCCACGACCGACGCCAAGTTGTTCGCCGGCGCCAAGATCGTGCGCGTCATCTCCGACTACGAGCAGAAGTACGGCATCGAGAAGTTCAATCTGACGATCGACTGGGGCTGGTTCTGGTTCTTCACCAAGCCGCTGTTCTGGCTGCTCGAGTGGTTGTTCGTGCATATCGGCAACTTCGGCATCGCGATCCTGGTGCTGACCGTGATCGTCAAGGCGGTGTTCTTCCCGCTCGCCAACAAATCCTATGCGGCGATGAGCAAGATGAAGGCGCTGCAGCCGGAGATGGAGAAGCTCAAGGAGCGCTATGGCGAGGATCGCCAGCGCATGAACCAGGAGCTGATGCAGCTCTACCGCCGCGAGAAGGTGAACCCGGCGGCGGGCTGCCTGCCGATCGTGGTGCAGATCCCGGTGTTCTTTGCGCTCTACAAGGTGCTCTACACGTCGATCGAGATGCGCCATCAGCCGTTCTTCGGCTGGATCAAGGACCTGAGCGCGCCCGATCCGCTGACCATCCTGACGGGGTTCGGCCTGTTCGATTGGCAGGTCCCGCAGTTCCTGCACTTCTTCAACATCGGCATCTGGCCCCTGATCATGGGCGTCACGATGTACCTGCAGCAGAAGCTCAATCCGGCGCCGACCGATCCGGTGCAGGCGCGTGTGTTCCAGTTCCTGCCGATCCTGTTCACCTTCATGTTGGCGCCGTTCGCCGCCGGCCTGGTGATCTACTGGGCGTGGAGCAACACGCTCTCGATCGCCCAGCAGTACACGATCATGCGCCGCCACGGCGCGCCGATCGGCGGCAAGGCGGCGCCGAAGCCGGCCAAGCCCGCCGTTGCCGCCGCAGGCCCGGCGCCCGCACCGCCCGCTGACGGCGGCGGCAAGAAGGGTGGCAAAGCCAAGAAGCGGTAATGCCCAACGAAGAGCAAGAAAGGCGTACGCCGGAAGAGATCGAGGCGGCGCGCAAGCTCTTCGCCGGACCTTGCGAATTCATCGCCGGCGCGGCGTCGTTCGAATCGCTGCCGCCGTTTGGCCTGCCCGAAATCGCCTTTGCCGGCCGCTCCAATGTCGGCAAGTCGAGCCTTGTGAATGCGCTGACGGGCCGGCGCACGCTGGCGCGTACCTCGTCCAAGCCCGGCCATACGCGGCAGATCAATTTCTTCGATCTCGCCGGCCGGTTGTTCCTGGTCGACCTGCCGGGCTACGGCTTCGCCCAGGTCTCGCGCTCGATGAAGGAGGCCTGGCAGGATCTCGCCTCGGCCTACCTGCGCGGCCGGCCGACCCTCAAGCGCGTCTGCCTGCTGATCGATTCCCGGCACGGCCTCAAGGAGGCCGACCGCGAGACCATGAAGAACCTCGACAGCGCCGCCGTCTCCTACCAGCTCGTGCTGACCAAGGCCGACCAACTGAAGGCGGCCGACGTTCAGCGCGCCATCGCCAATGCCCAGGTGGTGGCCCGCAAGCATGCCGCCGCCCATCCCGAGGTGCTGGCGACCAGCAGCGAGACGGGGTTCGGGATCGCAGGGCTCAGGGCCGAGCTCGCCGCCTTGGCAGGGTGACGCGAGAGCGGCCTAGCGCGTGCCTTGCGGCACAGGACTCGGAGCGACAGGCGCTGGAGCCGGCGCGCGTTGCGGTTGCGGTTGCGGCGCAGGCTTCGGCGGAGCGGCCGGCGCCAACTTCTTGATGAGCTCCTGGATCTTGGCGGCCTCCGCCTCCTGGAACTTCTTCACCTCTTCCTGGTCGAGGAAGCGGTCCTTGTTGGTGTCGGTCTCGAGGAACTCCTTCACCGCGTAGGCCGTCAGCTCGGGCCGATCGATGATGCCGTCCTTGTTGGTGTCGATCGCCTGGAACTTGATCAGGGTGAGCTGCTTGCGGATGTCGAAGGGCAGCAGGCCCTGCGATTGCGGCCCGTCGGCCGGGCCCGCCAGCACGAGATACTCCTGCTGGCTGATCTTGCCGTCGTTGTTCTTGTCGAGCTTGTCGGCGTCGCGCATCTGCATGTCGATCAGGTCGTTCAGCGCCACCAGGCCCTTGCGGCGCTCGGCTTCCACCTGCTGGCGCTCGATCTCCTGGCGCTGCTGGGCGCGCTGCATGATCAGCCGCAGTTCGGCCTCGGTGATCTTGTTGTCGCGGTCCGTGTCGAGCTGGTTGAACTCCATCTGGATCGGCGCCTCGGCCTCGGCGCGCTCGATGAAGCCGCTGCCGTTGGTATCGAGGTTCTGGAACGCCGGCCGCAGGCGATTGCGGCGCTCCTCGAGATTCGGCCCGCCCGGCGTGTCGGTCATGTGCGGCGGCTCGGCGAGCTTCAGGAACTCCTCGAGCGAGATCTTGCCGTCCTTGTTGGCGTCGAGGTCGTCGAAGGACTTCATGCGGTATTTCAGGAAGTCGGCACGCGAGACCTCGCCCTTCTTGGCGGTATCTAGCTCGACGAACCATGGAGGCAGAGGCAGCGGCGGAGGATTGGCAGGGGTCTGCGCCAGGACAGGCGTGGCAAGCAGCAGACACGACAAAACGACGATCGCTCTCATGAAAATCCCGCTCAAGAACTCCCCTTTCGCAGGATAAGGCGTATCCCTGTGGGACGCCATGAACTCTTGGTTGCACGGGGCGTGTCAGGATCGCCCTCTGCGTGCCGCGCGGCCCGTGTCTGCAAAATCCTGCCAACGGTCGCCCAACAGGAAGCGCGGTCCAGCCCCGGCCCGGGCGGCGCGGTCGCCCGCATTGTAGAGGGCGCACTTTGCCAGGGACAGGCAGCCGCAGCCGATACAGCCGTCCAGCTTGTCGCGGGTGGCTTCGAGTATGGCGATTCTGGTCTCGAGGACGGTGCGGACGCGCTTGCTGATCGCCTGCCAGTCCAGCCGTGTCGGGGGGCGGCCCTGCGGCAGCGTCGAAAGCTCGGTCTCGATCTCGGCCAGAGACAGCCCGAGCTGTTGGGCGATCAAGGCGAAAGAAAGGCGCCGGATATCGGCGCGCAGGAAACGCCGCTGGTTGCCGCTTGTCCGCACAGCCCTCACCAGCCCGCGCGATTCGTAGAAACGGATGGCCGAGACCGACAATCCGGTGCGCTCGGCGAGCTGACCGATCGACAACAGCTGCGAGGCGTGCATGGCGGGCACCCGATTGAAACTTGACCTCAAGTGAACTTGAGGTCGTAGGCTCGCCACGTCAACGACAAGGAGCCCAAGGAGGCGCATGACCATGGCCGGACCCCGCATCGAGCATGTGAACGTCACCGTCTCCGATCCCGATCGCACCGCCCGGCTGATGAACAGCCTGTTCGGCTGGCACATTCGTTGGCGCGGCCCGGCGCGCGACGGCGGGCACACCATCCATGTCGGCTCCAAGGAGCAGTATGTGGCGCTCTACACCGGCCACAACGTCGCCTACACGGCCGACGACTTCGCCAAGGGCCAGCCGCTCAACCACATTGGCGTCGAGGTCGACGATCTCGATGCCGTCGAGGCGCGTGTCACGTCACAGGGCCTGAAGCCTTTCGGTCACGACAACTACGTGCCCGGGCGCCGTTTCTATTTCCTCGATCCCGACGGCATCGAATACGAGGTGGTGAGCTACGCCGGACCGTGACATGCTTAAGCGGTTCCGGGGGCGTAGCATGCCGATCTATCTTGAGATTTCCCCGCTCCATCGCCTGGTGACCATCGTGGCCCGAGGCAAGGTCAGTGGCGAGGAAGTGCGCGGCACCGCCGAGAAGCTTGCCGCCGCCAAGGTCCGTCGCTTCGCGAAGATCGTCGAGGTCGCGAGCGCCTCCTTCGATTTCCAGCCCCAGGATATCGCCGCTCTTGCCCAGATGATGCGCGCCGACTCGGACGGCCGCGGGCCGATCGCCTTCGTGGTGCACGATCTCGACCAGCCCTTCCCGCGCATGTTCGCCAACCAGACTGCGCATGAAGGACCGGTCGACCTGTTCCTGAGCCTGCACGAGGCGCGTGCCTGGATCGCCAGGATCCAGAACGCGCCGCCGTCGGCCGACCCCGACCGACAGGGCACGGTGATCCGCGGGACGCGAGCACGGGACTACACCACGCGCGAGCTGGTTCACTAGCTACGCCGCGTCGTGGAAGATGACGCCGAGGGTGTAGCGCTCGCCGCATCGCAGCCTCGACACGCCATGCCGCATCGCGGTGCGATGGAAGCCGCGGCTGCCCTTCACCGGGCGCTGATTGACGGCGAAGATCACCGCATCGCCTTGTCTCAGCGGCACCACCTCGCCGCGTGACTGCATGCGCGGCCGCTGCTCGACCAGCATGAACTCACCGCCCTCGAAGTCTTTGCCCGGCTCGCTCAGCAGCACCGTCGCCTGCAGCGGGAACACCAGCTCGCCGTAGAGGTCGCGGTGCAGGCAGTTGTAGTCGCCGGGCCGGTAGCGAAGCAGCAGCGGCGTCGGCCGCTTCTGACCGCCGGCGTGGCATTGCTTCAGCCAGCCCTGCAGGCTGGGCGGGAAGCGCTTGGCCTCGCCCAGCTCCTCGTTCCAGCGGTTGGCCACCGCCGCCAGCTCGGGATAGAGCGCCTGGCGCAGGGCCTCGATCCGCTCGGGCAGCGGGTAGCTGAAGTATTGGTATTCGCCCTGGCCGTAGCCGTGGCGCTGCATGATGACATGGCTGCGGAAGCGGGGCTTTTCGGGCCACAAGGTGGCGAGCGCCCGGCATTCGGCCGGGCCGAGCAGGCCGGGGGCCACGACGAAGCCTCGAGAGGCCAAAGTGTCGCTGTCGATCATCTGGATATCCTTGCGCGGGCCGCCCATTTCTTCTATCCGCAGCCCGCTTGATATAAGATGCCGTCTTAGCCCTCTCCCGGCCCGGGAGGGGGCTTTTGCCAACTCGGGGTACCAGACACATGGCCGAGCCGGTTCAAACCGACAAGGAACAGCGGCGGCTCATCCGCATGGCGGAGACCATTTCCAAGGCTCTGCCCTACATGCGTCGGCACAACGACGCCACCTTCGTCGTGAAGTACGGCGGCCATGCCATGACCGATCCCAAGCTGGGCGATCTCGTGGCGCGTGACGTCGTGCTGATGAAGCAGGTCGGCATGAACCCGATCGTTGTCCATGGTGGCGGCCCGCAGATCAGCAAGATGCTGGAGCGCGTCGGCATCAAGAGCAACTTCGTGAACGGGTTGCGCGTCACCGATGCGCCCACCATGGAGATCGTCGAGATGGTGCTGGCCGGCTCCATCAACAAGGCGATCGTGGCCGACATCAACGAATGCGGCGGTATCGCCGTCGGCATCTGCGGCAAGGACGGCAACCTGATCCTGGCCCGCAAGGTCACCGAGATGCGCGATCCCAAGACAGGCGAGCTGCTCAAGGTCGACCTCAAGCAGGTCGGCGAGCCTGCCAAGATCAACGTCATGGTGCTGGAACAGCTGCGCCGCGCCGACGTCATTCCCGTGGTGGCGCCGATCGGCTTCGGCGTCGACGACGAGCTCACCTACAACATCAACGCCGACACCTCGGCCGGCGCCATCGCCGGCGCCATGCGCGCCAAGCGCCTGCTGTTCCTGACCGACGTGCCGGGCGTGCTCGACAAGAACGGCAACCTGATTCAGGACATGACGGTCGACCAGGCCCGCGCGCTGATCGCCGACGGCACGATCTCGGGCGGCATGATCCCCAAGGTCGAGAACTGCATCGACGCGGTGAACTCCGGCGTCGAGGCCGCCGTCATCATGGACGGCCGTGTGCCCCATGCCCTGCTGCTCGAGGTATTCACCGAGTCGGGCGTTGGGACCATGGTGACGCGCAAGTAGGCGGCTTCCAATGACCTTGAATCGCCTGATTTCGCTGCATATTTAGGCACCATGGCCCTGCTGCCTATCCTCACGGCGCCCGATCCGCGCCTCAAGAAGAAGTCCAAGCCGGTTGAAGCCGTCGATGACGACGTGCGCCGGCTGATGGACGACATGCTCGAAACGATGTACGCGGCCCCCGGCATCGGGCTGGCGGCGCCGCAGATCGGCGTGCTGAAGCGCGTGATCGTGCTCGACATCGACCGCGAGGAGGTTAAGACCGGCCCGCTGTTCATGGCCAATCCCGAGATCGTCGAGGCCTCGGACGACGATGTGAGCTACGAGGAAGGCTGCCTGTCGGTGCCCGATCATTATTCCGACGTCGTGCGCCCGGCCAAGGTCACGGTCCGCTACCTCGACCGCGACGGCAAGCAGCAGGACATGAAGTGCGAGGGCCTGCTCGCCACCTGCGTGCAGCACGAAATCGACCATCTCGACGGCATCCTGTTCATCGACCACATCTCGGCCCTCAAGCGGAACATGATCCTGCGCAAGCTCCTCAAGGCGCGGAAGGAGAAGGAGCGCGACGAGGCCGAGGGCAAGCCGGCCAAGGCCAAGGACAAGGAGCCCGCGCCCGTCATCTAGGGCCGCGGCACGGAACTTGCGGCGCGGAGGGCTCAGCCCTGGAGACCCGCCGATGACACCGCAACAGATCGACCTGGTTCAATCGAGCTTCAAGAAGGTCGTGCCCATCGCCGGCACCGCCGCCGACCTGTTCTATGACCGCCTGTTCGAGATCGCCCCCGAGGTGCGGGCGCTGTTCCCGCAGGATCTCAAGGAGCAGAAGGTGAAGCTGATGTCGATGCTGGGCACGGCGGTGAGCAACCTGCACCAGCTCGATACGATCCTGCCCGCGGTGAAGGAGCTCGGCCAGCGCCACAAGGGCTATGGCGTCGCCGCCGCGCACTACGCACCGGTCGGCGCCGCGTTGCTGTGGACCCTAGAGAAGGGGCTCGGTCCCGACTTCACCCCGGAAGTGAAGGCCGCCTGGACGGAGACCTACACGGCACTCGCCGGTGTGATGACCGCAGCGTAGTTCTTGCCGGATCGCGGGCCTCCAGGCCCGCATCATGGTCATGAGCGGGCGGGAGGCCCGCGGTCCGGCAAGAAACTACTGAGCGGCGATCTTGCTCGCCGCCGGGGCGAAGGCTTGCTCCATCTCGCGGCGGAGCTTCACGGCCGTAAGAGACTCATCCATCGCGACGTCGGCATAGGTCAGGGACTGGCCGGCCTTGATCGGCTTCAGCAGCTTGACGTTGTGGGCGAGGCCGAGCGGCAGGGAGCCGAGTCCGGTCGACTTCTCGGCCGGGAACAGCTTGCCGTAGACCGTGTAGCCGCCCTCGCCGTCCAGCATCTCGCCGGCCTTGAGGTCGCGCTTGGCCGTGGCGATGACGTCGGCGTGGAAGCCGATGGCGCAGCCGGTCGGCTCCTTGCGCAAGCCGATCGAGGCGACCGACATGCCGACCTCGAGCCCGATCAGATGCCAGCGCTTGTACATCACCGAGTAGCGACCCGACGGGTCGGTCTGCAGCATGTACTCCTCGAAGCAGTTCTTCTGGTACTCGGTCGCCGCCTCGAACACGACCCACACGCCTTTGCGGATCTCGTAGGGAATGGCGCGGCCGTCGCGCTCCAGCGAGCTCGCGACCTCGACCTGGCCCTTGTGATGCAGCTGGCCACCTTCCGACGCCGGCCGCATGACGAAGGGCAGGTCCTCGACCGAGCAGGGCGGGAAGGCGAGACCGTCCGGCGCCGGCGTGAGTCCCGTGGCGTTGGCCACCGCCGTGCTCTCGATGGCGGGCTTGGAGCCATCGAGGAAGGAATTGAACATCTTGGGGTTCAGGCCGCCGCGTTTGGCTTGCTCCTCATTGAGGCCCCAGTACTTCCACACCGTCTCCGGCGTCGATTGCGCATAGTGCGGCAGCCACTTGTGGCCGCGGCCGGCCGCGGTCACCTCGAAGCCCGAGGTGCGCGCCCAGTCGACCAGCTCGCAGATCAACGCCGGCTGGTCGCCGTAGGCAAGGCTGTAGATCACGCCGGCGGCGGCCGCGCGCCTGGCCAGCAACGGGCCGCAGAACGCGTCGGCCTCGACCGTCACCATGACCACGCTCTTGCCGTGCCTGAATGCTTCCAGCGCGTGGTCGACGGCGGCGATGGGATCGCCCGTCGATTCGACGATGATGTCGATGTCCGGCTGGCTGACCAGCGCGCGCCAGTCGTCGGTGAGGTGAGTGCTGCCGTGCTTGCGCGCTTCGGCGAACGAGCCCGCCCCCGTCACCTCGGGCTTCCAGCCCAGCCGTGCCAGGTTCTCCCGAGCCCGCGGCGGCGAGAGGTCGGCGATGCCCAACAGGTGGATGCCGGGCGTCGTCGGGATCTGCGACAGGTACATGGAGCCGAACTTGCCGGCGCCGATCACGCCGATGCGCAACGGCTTGTTCTCGGCGGCGCGCGCCATGAGCATGCGATGAAGACTCATCGGATTCCTCCCGAATTCTGATTATTCCGCGGCGGCCTTGCGCTGCGCGGCGCGCAGCACGGCGTCGTCCTCCCACGCATCGATCGGCGTGAAGTCGCGATGGGCGATGTAGTCCGGCCGCTTGAAGCGCCGGATGGCGTTGGAGACGGCGTTGTAGGTCACATAGATGATCTGGCGGTCCCACGGCGACATGTTGGGCGGGCTGCCGTGCACCAGCGTGCCGTGGAAGAAGATCGCCGAGCCCGGTCCGCCCTTGGGCGCCACGATGCCGCCCTGCTTGACCAGCTTGGCGATGGTGTCGTTGTCGATCACCCACAGCGGATAGGACGTGGTCGTGAGGTCGTGCTTGGCCTTGATCGCGCCCTTCTTGTGGCTGCGCGGGATGAACCACAGCGGCCCGTTGAATTCGTTCACGTCGTCGATGAACACCGCGAGGTTCATGGCGCGCGCCTCGGGCATGTCGTCGTCGGCCTTCCAGGTGCCGTAGTCCTGGTGCCACTGCCAGACGTCGCCGTCGAAGGCGGCCTTCCCGTTGATCTTGAACTGATGGATGTAGGTCTTGTCCTTCAAGAGCTGCTCGGCCGGCTCGACGAAGCGCGGATGATGCACCAGCGCCTTGAACACCGGATGGTACGTGTGGACGGCAAACGCCGTGCGCACCACGTCGCCGGTCTTCTCGCGCACGTTCTCCTGGCGGCGCTGGGCGAACACCTCGGGCACCGAGGCCTTCAGGATCGCCGTCTCCTCGGGCGAGAAGTAGTTGGGGAAGAACAGATAGCCCTGCTCGTCGAATCGCTGGAGCTGTTCGGAAGTGAGCTTCATGACGCCCCTCCTTTCAGTAGTGGCGCGGTTCAGGCCGCGCGGGAAATGACGACCTTCAGACGTCCGGTGAGAATATCAGCCATCTGGTCGGCATGGCCGCGGCAGAGCTCCTCGGCCTCGCTGACGCAGCCGGCCTCGAGGGCGCGCAGGATGCCTTCATGCTCGTCCCATACCGAGACGCGCAGATCCTCCTCGCCGAGCGCCGCCGCCATGATGCGGCGCAGATGCTGCCAGTGCGGCTGGGCGGTCTCACCGATCAGCGGATTGCCCGACGCCTCATAGATGAACAGATGGAAATCGATGTCGGCCTCGATGACCGACGGGATGTTGCCGCTGGCCACCGCGCGCCGGCCGACATCGAGCAGCTGGCGGCCGCGTTGGACCAGATAGGGCGTGTAGTTGGCGGCGGCCAGGCGGGCCGCCGCGCCGTCGAGCGCGCCGCGCACGACATAGAGATTACGAGCCTGCTGCATGTCGAGCGGCGCCACGCAGACGCCCTTGCGGCCGGCATCGACCAGGAAGCCCTCGCGGCGCAGCAACATCATGGCCTGCAGAACCGGCTGGCGGCTGACGCCGAACTGCTGGGCCAGCTCCTCTTGAGTGATTCGGGCGCCGGCCTTGAGCTCGCCGGAGCAGATGGCATCGAGGACGGCGTCGTGGACGCGTTCACTGAGATCGGGTTCTGGCTGGAAAGGACGCATGTTCTGTATACAGAACACAGAACCCCGAGAGTCAACCGCCTACCGGATTTTCAGCCCTTTTGCCGCCAGGACAGGCTTTGCCCGGTCCGGATAGTCGGTGATCAGGCCGTCGACCCCGAGGTCGATCAGCTTCTCCATGTCGGCGGGATCGTTCACGGTCCAAGGGATGACCTGCAGGCCAAGGTCATGGGATTGCCGCACGTTTTCGGCCGTGACATTGCGCCAGAAGGGCGACCAGACGCTGCAGCCCGCCGCCTTGGCGAGCCGCGGCACCGAGCCGCCATGGGCGGCGAGGTCCAGGTCACCCAGCCACGGCGACGGGTGGGCGCCGGCCCGCCCGACCGTGTCCATGTCGCTGCTTTCGATCGAGAGGCAGCTGGTCGCTATTCCGGTCGTCAGACGCTGGACGCCCACCAGCCCGCGCCAGTCGAACGACTGGATGGTGCTGCGCTGGGCGGCCTTGCCCTCGCGGATAGCCGTGATGGCAAATTCGGCAAACAGCAACGGATCGAGCGTGAGGTCGGGCTTGGTGGGATCGGTCTTGATCTCGAGGTTGAAGCGCACATCCGGCCCCGCCATTGCGAACAGCTCCTCCAGGGTCGGGAAGCGTTGGCCGTCGACCGGCTTCTGCTGCGGGAACTGCTTGGCATATTTGCTGGCGGGATTGATCCGGCCGATGTCGTAGCGCTTGAGCTCGGCAAGGCTCAGCCGATGGATGGGCGGCCCCGCCTTGGCGATCCATTTGCCGTCGAGCCGCACGAGGTCGGGGTTGAGCAGCGGATCGTGGCTGAGCACCACCACGCCGTCGCGGGTGATGGCCATGTCGCTTTCGAGCGTGCTCACGCCGAGATCGAGGGCGGTGCGGAAGCCTGCCAGGGTGTTCTCGGGCGCCAGCCCGCGCGCGCCGCGGTGGCCCTGCAGGTCGAATGCGTTGGCCGCGCCGCTAGCCGCCCAGATTGCGCAGGCGAGCGATGCGATCGGCAATGTCGGGATGCGTGGCCAGCAGCGCCGACGACTTGGCGGTGAAGGTCTGCACCGGGTTGACGATGAACAGGTGCTGCGTGGCACGGCTGACTCCGGGAAAGGGCTTGGCGTTTTCGGCAAGCTTGCCCAGCGCCGAGATCAGGCCGTTGGGATTGCGTGTGAACCGCACCGAGGTGGCGTCGGCAAGATACTCGCGCTGGCGCGACACCGCCATCTGCACGAACTTGGCCGCGATCGGCGCCAGGATCGCCACCACGATCAGCAGGATGACCAGGAGCGCCGCGCCGCCGCCGCCCTTCTTGTCGTCGCTGCTCGAACTGCGGCCGGAGCTTCCCCACGCTAGGTTGCGCAGCACGAAGTCACAAATGAGCGCGATCAAGCCCACGGTCACTCCGACCACCACCATGTAGCGCGTGTCGAGGTTGGCCAAGTGAGCCATCTCATGTGCCACCACGCCCTGCAGCTCGTCGCGGTTGAGGCTGTTGAGGAGGCCGCGGGTGACGGCGATGGTGCCATGGCCTGGCCGGGTGCCGGTGGCGAAGGCGTTTAGCGCATCCGTCTCCAGCACCATGACCTTGGGCATGGGGATGCCGGCTGCGATCGCCATCTCCTCGACCACGTTGTAGAGCTGCGGCGCGTCAGCCTTGTCGATCTCGCGGGCATTGGCCATGCCCAGCACCATCTTGTCGCCCAAGGCGAGCGACAGGCCGCTCCAGCCGACGCTGACGATGGCCATCAGGCCGGCGACGGCGACGCCGCCCTTGCTGAAGGCCGGCACGCCATCGGAGGCCTCGGCTTCCAGCAGCCAGCCGATGACATAGCCGACCAGCGCTGCCAGCGCCGTCAGGACGACCAGCAGCACCAGCGTGTTGCGCCGGTTGGCCTGCTGGGCGCCGACGAAGTCGGTGGTGTTGGCCATGGTCTAACGCAGCGCGACCTTGGGCACCTCGCGCTCGGTCTCGGGCATGTTGAAGAGCTCGATGGGTCCGAAGCCCAGCGACGCGGCCGCCAGAACGGCGGGGAAGCTCTGCCGGCGATTGTTATAGGCGTTGACCGAATCGTTGTAGAACTGCCGCGCGAAGGCGATCTTGTTCTCGGTTGTCGTCAGCTCTTCCTGCAATTGCTTGACGTTGTCGTTGGCCTTGAGCTGCGGATAGGATTCGACCAGTGCGAAGAGCCCGCGCGTCGCCTGGCTCAGCGCGGCCTCGGCGGCGCCGGCCTGCGCGGGGTTGCCGCTCGCGGCAACGGCGTTGTTACGCGCCTGGACGACCTTGGTGAGCGTCTCCTGCTCGTAGCCCATGGCGTCCTTCACGACCTGCACCAGGTTGGGAATGAGATCGTGCCGGCGCTTCAGCTGCACGTCGATCTGGCTCCACGCGGTCTGCGCCTGGTTCCGGCCACTGACGAGCCCGTTGTAGACGGCGATCGCCCACAACACGATGACGACGACGATGCCGAGGAAAATCCAAGAACCCATGCATGGCCTCCTTGCCGCAGCAAACAGTTTAGTCATGATTGTGGCGCTATCGGGAGGACAATCATGGATGCAACAGCGCTTCTGAAGGAATTTTGCTCGGCCGTCGAACGCCGTGACGGTGCCGCCTTCGCCCGCCTGTTCACCGAGAACGGCGTCTACCGCGACGTCTTCTATGGCGACTTCAAGGGCCATCAGAAGATCGCCGAGATGATCGACGACGTGTTCCACCGCGCCGCGCGCGACTTCCGCTGGGACATGCACCGGCCGGTAAGCGACGGGAAGATGCTCTATGCCTATTACACGTTCAGCTACGTCTCGCTGCTGCCCGAGGCCAACGGCAAGCGCGTGGGCTTCGAGGGTGTCTCGATGATGAAACTCGAGGACGGCAAAATCGCCGAATACAGCGAGGTCGCCAATGTCGGTCCGGCCTTCGTCGATCTGGGCTTTGCTCCGGAACGCACGGCGAAAATCCTCGCCAAGGAGGGCGCCCATCTAAAGAAGCAGCCGGCCTTCCAGCGCCATCTTGGCTGAACATTCGGCGAACGGCGATCGATTCGCCGAAATAGTTGTCGAGGTCTGCAAAACTGACGGTGTCTTCGCCTTGGACGCGTAGCACTTCCATGCTTGCATATGCACGCGGGAGTAGTGCCATTCGGTTTCTCGGGGGAGGAGCCAATGAAGAGTATCGCGTTGTGGACCGCCGCCCTGATCCTGGTGGGCGCCGCGTCGTCCGGATTCGCCCCCGACACCCTGACCTACACGCCGTACGCCACACCGGTGGTGGAAAAACCTAACGCCGACGACGCCGGCTCGTTCGACGGCCTGCTGAGCCTGGCGCAGTCCCTGCCGGCTCCCTCCTCGTTGAAGGTGCTGTGGACCCACGGCATGTGCACCCATCCGCCGAGCTGGGTCGACGATCGCATGAAGCGGTTGGTCGCCTCGATCGGCGGGACGGCGCGGACGACCGAAGTGCGCCCGATCGATGGGCGCGGCGCGACGTTGCGTACCGAGCGCATCACACTTCCCTCTCGGACCATCGACGTTCTGTTCCTCACCTGGTCGCCCATCACCGCCCCCTACAAGGCGGTTCTGGCGTACGATCACTCAAGGGGCCTTGGCGGCGATTTCCCCTATACACGGGCCACGCTGAACCGCGAGCTGAAGCGCGGCCTGATGAATGACTGCATGACCGACGTGGTGGTCTATGGCGGTGCCAACGGGCGCAGCATAAGGCGGGCGGCGGAAGCGGCAGTATGCGAAGCCATGGGCGGCAGCGCCGATGGTCCGCGCTGCAACGTTCCGCCCGGAGGCGCGCCCGCCGGCATTGCCTTCATCACGGAAAGCCTGGGCAGCAAGATCCTGTTCGATGCTATTATCGAAACTTGGGCGGCGACGGAGAAGAGCGAGGACAAGACCGCGATCGACCGGGTGGCGGGGAGCCTCGCCAACACCAGGATGATGTACATGGTGGCCAACCAGCTGCCGTTGCTCGATGCCGCGGGAACATCGACGGCGGGCGCCGCCGAGGAACGACCGGCGAACCGAACCAACACCAAGGACGTCTTCCACCTGTTTTCGCGCGCCCGCGCCAAGGCGTCGTCCACCACGGCGCCAATGACCGTCGTTGCCTTCTCCGATCCCAACGATCTCCTGACCTACCGGATCGTCCCGGGCCATCTCGCCGGGAATTTGAAGGACTTCCGCGTCGTCAACGTCATCGTGTCGAACGACACGACCTATTTCGACTACGTCGAGCGGCCCGATACCGCGCACTGCGGCTACACTTGGAATCCCCATGTCTTCGGCATGATGGCCAAGGGCTACCACGCCGGGAAAGCGTTGCCTTCGGTGCTGGGACTTACCGGCGGGACCTGTCCAGACTTTGGCGCCATGCAGGAGTGACGGCGATCAGCCGTCGTAGGCGCGGCTGCCGGTGTCGCGCAGCCACAGGCGCACCAGCAGGCGCTTGCGCTCGGGCTCGGGCCAGTCGCGGAAGGCCGTGCGCTTGTGGCCGAGCGCACGATTGTCGATCAGTTGCATCTGGCCCGGCTCGAAATGGAAGCGCGCCGACATGCCGGGCTCGTTGAGGATCGCCTCGAAGGCTTCGAGCGCAGCCGCGCCTTCGGGATCGATCTCGATGCCGGCGATCTTGTGGCCGTTCTTCACCTGGAAGTGCGACAGCCGCGCGACCAGCCGGCCCTCCTGGTCCTCGAGCATGGGATGGAAGGTCGTCATGACGTCGCCCGGCGCATGCTCGCGCTGGCGGTCGAAATAGAACGGCTGGTAGAGGCGCGGCAACAGCTCCGGGTGGCGCTTCCGCATCTCCTCGTGCGCGGTGGCGAAGCTCACGATGCCGCTCACGCCGCCTTCCATCGCGGTGCGCACGCACATCAGCCCGACATAGTGCGGCGGCACATTGTTGTAGCTGTTGTCGGTATGGAAGTTCTGCTCGACGTTGGTGACGTCGGGCCGAACGCCGTTGCCGGGAGGGCGGCCGAGATCCGTGACGTCGTAGATCGAGGTGCCGTCCCATTTCTGCGCCACCGGCCGGGCCACCAGCGAGGCGAGCAGCCACCACACCGCGCGCGAGGCGTCATCGGGCCAGCGCTCGACCGGCAGGCGGTCGACGATGGCGAAACCCGGCCCCTCGTCGATCGTGCGCCTGACTTCGCGCATGAAAGCGCGAGCGGCGTCGAGCGCGAAGTCGCCGGGCTCCAGCAACAGCAATGGCAGGGGGTCGCGATCGAGGGCCGCGACGACGGCGTCGAGCTCCTTCTCGACCTCGGCCGGAATCGTGAGCCGCCCCGCCGTGGCGGGCAGGCCATCACCGCGCCAGAGCAACCGTTGGGGAAGCGCCTGGCCCGGCATGGCGTCAGTCGCGCAGCAGTTCGTTGATGGAGGTCTTCGAGCGCGTGCGCTCGTCGACCGTCTTCACGATCACCGCGCAGTAGGTCGAGGGCCGGTCGGGGCCACCGCCGATATTGCCCGGCACCACCACCGAATAGGGCGGCACCTTGCCGACATGGATCTGGCCGGTGGCGCGATCGACCACCTTGGTGGTCGCACTGATGAACACGCCCATCGACAGCACCGCGCCGGTACCCACGATCACGCCTTCCACGACCTCCGAGCGCGCGCCGATGAAGCAGTTGTCCTCGACGATCACCGGATTGGCCTGCAGCGGCTCAAGCACGCCGCCGATGCCGACGCCGCCTGACAGGTGGCAGTTCTTGCCGATCTGGGCGCACGAGCCCACGGTGGCCCAGGTGTCGACCATGGTGCCGGTGTCGACATAGGCGCCGAGATTGATGAAGGACGGCATCACCACGACCGACGGCGCCACGTAGGAACCGCGGCGGATCACCGAGCCCGGCACGGCGCGGAAGTTCGCCTTGGCGAAGCGCTTGGCGTCCCAGCCGGTGGTCTTGAGCGGCACCTTGTCGAACCACGGGGCGGTGCCCATGCCGGGGAACGACGCCCCGCCATCCATCGGCACCGAGTCATAGAGCCGGAAGGAGAGCAGCACGGCCTTCTTCAGCCACTGGTTCACGATCCACTCGTCGCCGAATTTCTCCGCCGTGCGGTAGGTGCCGTCGTCGAGCCCCGCGATCGCCGCCTCGACGGCGTCGCGCACTGGCCCCTTGGTGGCGGAGTTGATGCCGTCGCGCTTCTCCCACGCCTCGTCGATCGCGGCCTCAAGCAGCTTGCTCATCGTTCCCCTCGAAAATTCCGCCGGACCATAGCGTTGGGCGGCGGGGTGTCAACGTTCGGGGTTGCTGGGGACATGCCGTTGCAGAGGCGCGCCATGAGGCGACTGAGCAACACCACCACCTCACCCTGAGGAGCGCTCGGAGGGCGCGTCTCGAAGGGTGGGCAACAACGAGCCCTTGGCCCACCCTTCGAGACGCACCGCTCCGCGGTGCTCCACAGGGTGAGGTAGTAACGGGCCTTCCAGCCTCAAGACCGGATTGTGCTCTATGCTGGACCATGGCCTTCAAGATCCCCGAATCGGTGCTGGTGGTGGTCCATACAGCGAAGCTGGAGGTGCTGCTGCTGCAGCGCGCCGGTGGTGGTTCGTGGGGCTCCTGGGGCGCCTGGCAGTCAGTGACCGGCTCGCGCGAGCCGGACGATCCCGACCTGGAGACCACGGCGCGTCGCGAGCTTCTCGAGGAGACCGGCCTCACCGTCGGCACGCTGACGAACTGGCGTCACGTCAACCGCTACGAGATCTGGCCGCAATGGCGCGCGAGGTACGCGCCTGACGTGACGCACAATGTCGAGCACGTGTTCGGCTTCCTGGTCGAGAGCGCCACCGTCGCCACCCTCGATCCCGCCGAGCACATCGCCCAACTCTGGCTGCCGTGGCGGGAGGCGATGGACCGGACCTTTTCGCCCACAAACCGGGAGGCGATCGGTCAGCTGCCAAGGCGGGCGGGCCAGCTTTGACATGTGCACCACATGCAAATATCGTGTTCACATGTCGACGATGATCCAGATCCGCAACGTGCCCGACGCGCTGCATCGCAAGCTGAAGTCCCGCGCCGCGCTGGCCGGGATGTCGTTGTCCGACTATCTGCTGCAGCAGATCCGGACCGTCGCAGAACAGCCGACGATGGAAGAGATGATAGCGCGATTGGAGCGGCGGCCGCCGGTCTCGGTGTCGATCGACCCCGTCCGCGCTGTTCGCGCCGAGCGTGACAGTCGTTGATCGTGGTTGATGCGTCGGCGCTGGTCGAGCTCCTGCTGCGAACACCGGCGGCGCAATCGATTCAGGCGCGGATGTTCGAACGTCATGAGGAACTGCACGCACCTCAACTGATCGATGTCGAGGTCACCCAGGTCCTTCGCAGGTATGTGTTGACGGGCGAACTCGAAGCCGGGCATGGCCGCACACTGTTGGCTGACCTCGCGCTCTTTCCCATGCGGCGACATCCTCATCATCATCTGCTGCAAAGGGTTTGGGACCTCCGGGACAATCTGAGCGCCTATGATGCGACCTATCTTGCGCTGGCCGAAGCGCTGGATGCCGCGCTGCTGACCGACGACAAGCGGCTGCTCACCGCTGCCCACAGGCATTCATGGATAAGGACGTTGTGATAGGGGGTCCTTCGAGCGGCGTCCGGGCGGAAGCCTCGAAGCTCGGCCAGTTGAGCTGGGCCCTGTTCGATTGGGCCAACCAGCCGTTCTTCACCCTCGTCGTCACCTTCATCTTCGCGCCCTACTTCGCCAACGTGATGGTGGGTGACGCAGTGAGGGGTCAATCGGCGTGGGCCTTCACCCAGTCGAGCGCGGGCATCCTGATCGCGGTCATGAGCCCGTTCCTTGGCGCCATGGCCGACGCCGGCGGTCGGCGCAAGCCCTACATCTTCGTCTTCCAGTTCCTGGTTGCCGCCGGTTGCGCCGCCCTGTGGTGGGCCTATCCCGGCCGGCCCGATCTGATCGCCCCGATCAGCACGGCGGTGATCATCGCCACCATCGGCGCCGAGATGTCGATCGTGTTCAACAACGCTCAACTGCCGCACATCGTCCGGCCCGAGCGCATGGGCCGCCTGAGCGGCTACGGCTGGGGCATGGGCTATTGTGGCGGCTTGGTCGCCTTGTTCGCCGTGCTGGCCGTCAGCATGCCCGCGACCTTCGGCCTGGCGCCTAACAACAACCGGCCGTTGCTGGGGCTCGATCCCACGACGCACGAACTCGAACGCCTGATCGGTCCGGCGTCCGCGTTGTGGCTCGTGGTGTTCGTGATCCCTATGTTCTTGTTCACGCCCGACGAGGCCAAGCAGAAGATCTCGCTGCCGCAGGCCGCCTGGCAGGGCGCCCGCGCGCTGCTGCATACAGTGAAGCGGCTGGGCAATTTCCGCAACGCGCTGCTCTATCTCATCGCCTTCATGCTCTACAACGACGGCCTCGCAGCCGTCATCGCCTTTGGCGGCGTCTATGCCGCGGCCACTTTCAGCTGGAACACGGTGACGCTCGGCATCTTCGGCATCGTGCTCACGGTGTTCGCGATACCAGGCGCGTTCTTCGGCGGCATGCTCGACGATCGCTTCGGCAGCCGGCGCACCGTGCTGCTTTCCATCCTGGGCGTGATCGTGGCGGCGGTCGGCATCGTCGGCGTAAGCGCCGACCGCGTCTTCTACGTCGTTCCCGCGGCGGCGTTGACGCCGGATCGCGGCCTGTTCGGCTCGCTGCAGGAGCAGGTGTTCATGGGCTTCGCCCTGCTGCTCGGGATCTGCATGGGCCCGATGCAGGCGGCCAGCCGCACCATGATCGGCCGCCTCGCGCCACCCGGCATGACCGGCGAGTTCTTCGGCCTGTTCGCGCTCTCGGGCCGCGCAACGGCGTGGATGGCGCCGCTTGCCATCGGTATCATCACTCACGCGACCGGTTCGAACCGCCTCGGCATCGCCAGCGTGCTCGTTTTTCTGCTGTTGGGGTTCGCCTTGTTGTGGCCGGTTCGCGAGGAGCGCGCTTCCTCATGAAGATTGCACTTGCTGTTCAATTTTCCATGGTCGATACAAGCCAGTGAGCGTATCGGCGAGAGGGGATTGATATGCCCACTTTCATGCGAGCCATCGGCGCACCGCTTCTGGTGCTTCTCCTTTGCTTGGGCGCAATCAGTGTCAGCGCTCAGACGCCGGCGACACCGCCGGCCGGGATGACGCAGGAGCAGTTCAACGCCCTGGTCGACGCCATCAGCAACTCCGTGGCGGAGAAGCTCAAGGCGGAAGAAGCGCCCGCTGCGGCTGCACCGTCGGCCGCCGCCCCGGCTGCCGCCCCGGCTGCCGCCTCGAGCTCCAAGTCCAAGGCCAAGCCGCCGCCGCCCTCGATCGTGCGCACCGGGCTCCCCGACGGCCCTGGCCCGTTCGCTGTCTTCATCGAACGCGCCGGCAAGGTCGTGCGTGCCGTGCCGACGCTCGGCGCGAAGCTCGCCTCGATCCCCGGCCTGCTCGACCAGAGCGCCTCCGGCGGCCGCAGCACCTCGACCTTCCTGCTGCTGCTGGGGCTCGTCGCCGTGGCCGCTCTCGCCGCCGAAGCGGTCCTGCGCGCCTTCATGGCCCGGTTCCGCAATCGGCTGGCCGGCAATGCGGTCCCGGAGAAGGGCCTTCGATCGCTGCTTAACCTTGGGGCATTGGCGCTGCTCGATGGGCTCGGTGTCATCGCGGTCTGGCTGATCTGCAATGCCGCGATCGGCGCCTGGTTCACCGGCCCGACCGGCCAGGACAAGCTCGCCGCCGCCATCCTCGACGGCATCTTCTACTGGCGCCTCTATGTGCTGCTGTTCCTGATCATCCTGCGACCGGCGCTGCCGCAGGCCCGCCTCTGCGCCGCCGCCGACCACGATGCACGAACCATGTACGCGCGCATCGAGCTGGTGATGCTGCTGGTGATTCTGGGTCGCACGCTGGGTCAGGTGCTGCTTGCCATCCAGACGCCCTTGCCGGCCATGGGCGCCTACCAGGTGTTCGGCGCGGTGGTCTACGTCGCAGTCTTCATCTGGCTGGTCCGCGGCTCGCGCGCCGCGGCGGAGCAATGGTTGGGAGGCCTCGGCGAGGCCGCGCCTCTGATTGGCGTGATCGGCCGCAACTGGGTGCCCGTCGCCAGCACCTTCTTCCTGATATTGGGCCTCACCCAGATCTACGGCGCCATTTCCGGGCTCACGCACGTCTCGACGGCGATGCTGCTGACCCTGGTCCTCGTGGTCGCCGTGCTGTTGTTCGAGACCTTCATGCAGGCCTTCGTGCGTCGCCTCGATTCGCAACTGCTGGGCCGCACGCCGGCCAGCGAACAGGCCAAGCTGCCCGACGTCGTGGCGCGTTGCGTGCGCGTGGCCGTGTTGATCGGCGTGGCCGTCACGATCGCCGAAAGCTGGGTGGTCGAGGTCCTGGCGCTGGTCGACGAGACCCAATGGGAACAGATCACGCGTTCGTCCCGAACCGCCGGGTTCACGCTGTTCGCGGCCTTCGTGGTGTGGGAGCTGTTCAAGTACGCGACGGATCCCTACATGGCGCGCAAGAACAAGAGCGCCGCCGAAGCGATCGCCGACGGCGACGCCACGGCGCCGCCGGCCTCGCGCATCAGCACCATGATGCCGCTGTTGCGCGCGACCGGGGCGGTGCTGATCGCCATCGTCGCGGTGATGATCGCGCTGGAGTCGTTCGGCGTGAACATCACGCCGCTGATCGCCGGTGCCTCGGTCTTCGGCATCGCGATCTCGTTCGGCAGTCAGACCCTGGTGAGGGACATCGTCTCGGGCATCTTCTACCTGTCGGACGATGCGTTCCGCGTCGGCGAGTACATCGATTGCGGCAAGGCCAAGGGTACGGTCGAGGGCTTCACCTTGCGCTCGATCAAGTTGCGCCACCAGAACGGCCAGGTGCATACCATTCCGTTCGGCCAGCTCGGCCAGATCACCAACTTCAGCCGTGACTGGATCACGGTGAAGTTCAACCTGCGCTTCGCCCGCGACACCGACATCGAGAAGCTGCGCAAGGCGGCGAAGAAGATCGGCGCCGACATGATGGAGGTGCCGGCGATCAAGGCCGACATCCTGGCGCCCTTCAAGATGCAGGGCGTGGCCGACATCGCCGACAACGCCCTGCTGGTGCGCTTCAAGTTCACCGCCAAGCCCGGCAATCCCGCCGCCATCCAGCGCGAGGCGGTGAAGCGCATGTTCAGCACCTTGCCGGCGATGGGCATCGAGTTCGCCAAGGAAGGGGCGGCCGTCATCGTGCAGGCCGCACCCGCCTCGCCGACCGATGTCACCGAGGCCAAGGCAGCGCCGGCGCCCGCGCCGGCATTGGCTGCGGCGGGCTGAAGCTACTGCTTCACGATCTCGACCCGTCGGTTCTTGGCTCGTCCCGCCTCGTCGTCGTTGCTGGCGACGGGAGCGATCATGCCGGCGCCGGCCGGTTTCAATCGGTCGGCAGCGATGCCGTAGCTCTGGACGAGCTGATCGACCACCGATTTGGCCCGGCGTTGCGAGAGGCTCACGTTGTAGTCGAACACGCCGACATTATCGGTGTGCCCGACGATGAAGACCTTGAGATTGGGCTCAGCCTTCAGCAGCTTGGCGATCTCGGCGAGTGACGGGGCCGATTCCGGCTTGAGGTCGGCCTTGTCGGTGTCGAAGTAGAGCCCGTAGAGGGCGACGCGCCCGGTCGCCGCGATATCCTTGGCCATTTTCGCCGCGTCGACCGTCACCATCTTGGTTTCCGTCGGCTTGTCCTCGACGACGTCGAGCAGGACGGCAACGCGATCCTTGGTTTCCGGAAAGGCGGTGCTGCGGTCCACGGCAACGTAGAGCGAGACCGCGACCGGGCCTTCGGGGCGCTCGAGGGTGGCGGAAAGGTAGTAGGGCTCCGCCGGGACGTTCAGGGCGACTTTGGACAGCTCGTTGTTCTGCAGTGCCCTGGTTGGCGGGTAGAGTACCCGGTAGAGCTCTGCCCCGGGCGATTCGCACTGCTCCTCGCCGGAGCACTTGAAGCGGACGGTGAAGCCTTTGGCCGCGAGCTCGTTCTCATAGTTCCGGAATACTTCGAGCGAGCTGCGGCCGGTGGGCGCGAGGTAGAGCAATCTCGTGTGTCGACCCTCGAGCTCCCGCACCATCTCCGAAGACGGCTGCCCATTGTCGGCCACGGTGAGCTTGCCGACGATCAGCTTGACCGCGTCGAAGGGACGGCTGTCGTAGCCGATGAGGCGCGATCCCTCGTAGCGCTTGATCAGCGGGAAGTCCTTTGCCCCCGCCGCTTCCTGCTGCGCGACGGCGCCTGTCGACAGCATCAGGGCGCCGGCGAGACCGACGATGGCAAGGCGAGCCTGGGACATGCGACCCTCCAACTGTGATGACTAAAGTGTCGTCGTCTTCCCCTTGAACAGGCAGATATCGTTCACCACGCACTCGGGGCACTCGGGCTTGCGCGCCTTGCAGGTGTAGCGGCCGTGCAGGATCAGCCAGTGATGGGCGTGCAGCCGGTACTCCTCGGGCACGCGCTTCAGGAGCTTGAGCTCGACTTCCAGCGGGTTCTTGCCCGGCGCCAGCCCGGTGCGGTTGCCGACGCGGAAGATATGGGTGTCGACGGCGATCGTGGCCTCGCCGAAGCCCACGTTCATGGCCACGTTGGCGGTCTTGCGGCCGACGCCGGGCAGGGCCTGTAGTTCCTCGTGGGTGTGCGGCACCTCTCCGCCATGGCGCTCGATCAGCAGCTTCGAGAGCGCGATCACGTTCTTGGCTTTCATGCGGAACAAGCCGATGGTCTTGATGTAGCCGATCAGCTTGCGCTCCCCCAGGGCCACCATCTGGGCCGGCGTCTTGATGATCTTGAACAGGGGTGTCGTGGCGCGGTTGACGCCGGCATCGGTCGCCTGGGCCGACAGCACGACGGCGACCAGGAGCTGATAGATATTGTCGTATTCCAGCTCGGTCTTGGGTTCCGGGATCGTCTTCTTCAGGCGGGCGAAGAATTCCGGGATGACGGCTTGCTTCATCAGGGCCATATAGGTTTGTAGCATGACCGAAACGCCAGTCCCTGCTGCCGACGCCCCTGACGTCCATTTCGCGACCTCGCTGGTGCCGCATCGCAGCCTGTCGCCCGTGGGTTTCCGCTGGCTGATCCGCGGCGCCATCGCGGCCAACGTCGTGATCGGCCTGCCGATGCTGATCCTGGGAGCCTGGCCGGTGATGGGCTTCATGGGCCTCGACGTCTGGCTGCTGTGGTTCCTGTTCAAGCGCAGCTACCTCGATGCTCGGCGCAGCGAGACCCTGCTGCTGACCGACGCCGAGCTGATCGTCGACCGCGTTTCCCCCAATGGCGACCGCGAGCAGCTGCGGCTGGACGCCTACTGGCTGCGTGTCGAATGGGACGAGAAGGACGAGCGGCTGGTGCTGACCTCGCGCGGCAATCGCGCCGTGATCGGCCGTTTCCTCGCTCCAAGCGAACGGCGTCACGTCCGCGACCAGCTGAAGGCCGCCCTAGCCGAGATGCGCGCGCCGCGCTACCGGCACGCCTGGGACTCGGAGGGAGCCTAGAGCCCCAGCACGTCCTTCATGCCGTAGAGCCCGGGCTTCTTGCCGCCCAGCCACTGCGCGGCGCGCACCGCGCCCGCGGCATAGGTCTCGCGGCTGAACGAGCGATGGCTGAGCTCCAGCCGCTCGCCCGCGGCGGCGAACATCACCGTATGCACGCCGACTTCTTCGCCGCCGCGCAGGGTGGCGAAGCCGATCTCTCCCGTGGGCCTGGCACCGGTATGGCCATCGCGGCTCTTACGCCAGACAATCTCGAGCTGGACCTGGCGGCCGGCGGCGGCGGCGCGGCCCAATGCCAACGCGGTGCCCGACGGCGCATCGATCTTATGGCGATGGTGCATCTCCAGCACCTCGATGTCGTAGCTCGGGTCGAGCATCGACGCGGTCTTCTCGACCAGCGCCAGCAGGATGTTGACGCCCAGCGCCATGTTGGCCGCCCACATGATCGGCACTTTCTTGGCCGCCTCGTGGATCAGCGCGGTCTGCGCCGGATCGAGGCCGGTCGTGCCGATCACCATGGCGACGCCCTTCTCGGCCGCGATCTTCGCATGAGCGACGGTGGCGGCGGGCACCGTGAAGTCGATCACCGTGTTGGCGGCGGCGATGGCGGCGGCGCTGTCCTTGGTGATCTTCACGCCACAGGCCTCCAGGCCCGCGAGCTCGCCGGCGTCGCGGCCGATGGCGTTGCTGTTGGGCGATTCGCTCGCTCCGGCGAGGCTGACTCCTTCGGTGGCCGCGATGCGGCGCACCAGCATCTGGCCCATGCGCCCGGCGGCGCCGACAACGGCGATCTTCATGGCGTCCCCTCCGACTGACATGGCCTAAGCTATCCAATCCCAAGGGAGTCGAACATGCTGTTTATGGTGATCGAACAGTTCAGGAATCAGAATGGAAAGGCGGTCTACCGCAAGCTGCGCGACAGCGGCCGCGCCCTGCCCGACGGGCTGAAGTTCGTGGCGAGCTACGTCTCGGCCGATCTCGGCCGCTGCTTTCAGCTCATGGAGACCGACGACATCACCCTGTTCCAGCGCTGGATCGCCGACTGGCAGGAGGTCGTCGAGTTCGAGGTCGTGCCTGTGGTCGAGGGCAAGACCACGCGCGAGGCGCTGACGCCGTTGTTGTAAAGGGAGCGCGGGCCTCTGGCCCGCTCATGATAATGATGCGGGCCAGAGGCCCGCGCTCCCTTACTTCCACGGATCCGCCACCTTCGGCCAGAACGGCGTCTTGCGCTTGGTGTAGGGGAGCCGCGTAACGTCGGGATCGGCGGCGCCCGGCGAGGCGACGTAGAGGATCTCCTTCGCCAGCCCGACAAAGCCGTTATAGAAATGCTGCGCCGACTTCACGACGACCACGCGATAGTCGGCCGGATCTGCGCCCACCGCCTTGAAGGCGTCGGCATGGAAGGTCTGGGTGCGCAGCGTGCAGATCGCCACGTCGACATGCTCGGAGCTGAGCAGCGCCATGTCGCCCAGAGGCACCATCACCGGGCCGTACGGCTGGCGCACGCCGCGCGCGATCTTCTTCACCGTGACGTCGAGATCGACCGGATCGCCGCTTACCGCGCCCGACTTGCCGCCGAGTCGCATCCTGATGCGCGCACCCTCGCCCGCTTCCTCGGCGATGCGGAAGGCCATGGGATCCCACAGCACGCCGAACAGCGCCGGGCCGATCTGCCTGTCGACGAGGGCGCGCAGCACGAAGGTCGAATCGCCCGGCGCGCCCGAGCCCGGATTGTCGGCGCGGTCGGCCAGCACCAATGGCCCCTGGTTGTGCGAGGCCGCGCGCTCCATGGCCTCTGGAACAGAGAGATACTTGGTGGCGTAGCGCTCGCGGTTGTCCCACAGCTCCTGGCCAAGCTGTTTGGCGAGC